>Ga0136643_10000022_pt1 | contig 139616 bp, 131 predicted proteins | sample TergutLab28metaG_FD_96883 | JGI IMG/M metagenome (GOLD analysis project Ga0136643, IMG submission 96883) | Labiotermes labralis P1 segment gut microbial communities from Petit-Saut dam, French Guiana - Lab288 P1 (version 3) (version 3) | ecosystem: Host-associated > Arthropoda: Insects >... | reverse complement strand
TTTTCATTTTACATATCCTCTGTTTTGCCCTGCTATACCCTCTGATAGCCCCTCATTCATTGCGTTCTTGATAGCACTCTTACTGTAATCTCTTTGGTTGTCACTCATGCTCTCGCCCCATTGTGCGCCCTCTAATGCGGCTCTGGCGGCGTGGCGGTCGGCAGGGTCTATATTTCTCATAGCATGGATAAACTCTGCTCGAAGCTCCCTGTTGCCACGATTCACGGCATATCTTCTTTGCAAATCCAAAAGATGTGCGAAGTCGGGCGGTGACGGCTGCTGCTTTGGTGTTTCTATTTTGGGCTGTGGTGCTTTTCTCTCCGCTACACGTTGTTTTGACACTTCAACCGCCATTTCCATTTGCTCTCTGGTGGATAAAAACGAACTCGATATATCGGCGTACATAGCCCTATCGTCCGTAGCCATTTTGGAAATTACCCCTATGCAATTTTCGTAGTCGATAAGCCTTTCTTTAGTCTTGAATAGCTGTTCTTTCAGCATTTCGATTTTTATTTCAGCGTTTGCGATTCTTTCTCTCATTTCAGAAACGCCGCTTGCTGTAGTTAAGCCGTATTTCGCCAAGACCGCTTTTGACTTATCAAGCCTATCCTTATCAGCCGTATACTCAAATTGCATATAATCGGCACTGCCCTTGTTGCGTGTTATTCTGTCCTCAATCTGCTCAACCTTTGGAATCGTATCAAGCATTGTGTTGATTTGCCCCACAGTGGTTTCCAAACGTTCCATTTCATGTATAGAAGCTGTGTAATTCCTTGAAAGGTTAGAATACATATCATTGATTTGCTCAAAGCTATAAATGCCGTTACGCTCCATAAATTCAAGACCACGAAAACTATCCTGAATCTCTTTCACCAAGACGGCTTCACGCCGCTTTGCCGCTCCCTGTCTGCCCGACATATCTTCACGCCGTTTTTGCTCTATGAGAGCGTTTATTGTAGTGAGGTCAAGGGCATCTTTAATTTCAACGTCCAACTGTTTAATAACCTTAACAGTGTCTTTTTCAATCTGCGCTCTCGGTACAACCTCAAAATCCCCTGCATCGGTTTTTACCGCCCTGTAATTATCATCAAGCTCTTGCGGGTCAACACTGGCGTAATCGTAAGTTTCAAAATAGCGCACACCATCTTTGCCGACAAACATATCCTTTGGCACAGCGTATTTTTCGGCTTCGATTTCAGCCTGTTTATCCTTGATGTACTCTGTTAGGTTCTCACGCTTGTAAAAATCTCGCTCCTTATCTGTGTTGCCGATATAACCATCACGGACAGGCTTATCGGCAATCGGCGGCTTAAAGGAAACGTGCTTTAGCCAATCACCGTTCTTTTTCTTGGCATTTATGATGTAGCCTAAATCTCTAAGGCGGTCAAGCAAATCATCATAAGACACAACCACAGGCAAAAGAGCGTCTATATCGCATTTGACTACATCACGATTACGCATTTTTTCCTGAACCACGTTCAAGTGTGCAGGGGTGTTCCTGTAATCATTTATGTTCCCTGCAATCTCGCCACGCTCCCTAGCTTTGATTAAATCATTCTTCCTATCGGTTGGCTCATAGTAACGCACAACATTATCTTTGTCCGTATATTTGTACAGCTTCATATCCTGTGTATGCTCTAAGACTTTTAAGCCGTATTCTCGGCACAATTTATCGGAAGTGCGGCGTATTTCTTTGTATGTATCAAGGCAATTATTATACTTTCTTCCATCGTTACCAAAAGCGGAAAAAACAATATGATTATGAATGTCCTCTGTGTTGGTATGAGTGCCGATAACGCACGGATATTTACTGAACAATTCTTCCGCAAGCCGCCGCCCAATTTCATTTGCAGTTATAGGGTCAACCTCGTACCCCTCGAAGCTCTGAATCAAGTGCCACGCAACATTTTCTTCGCCATCATTTCTTAGTGGCGTTGCCTTAGAAGTCGTAGCCTTATAATTGGCTTCTGCTCTCGCAAAATCTTGCTGAACATAACTATAATCGGTATTTACAAAACTCTTAATCGTTTCGTAAGTAACCTCGCCAGTTTTATCATCTATGGCATAGTTTACACCCGCAATAATATCATCACGGTACTCGTCAACTTTATCGCCAATAGCGTAATCAATCGTCCTGTTCGGAGTGCTTGTAATAGCATGAATATGTGTAATCGCCATGTCATCACTCCTAAGCGTTTATATGTTCATTGTACAAGAGCAATAACGCCTTGAAGCTATCGTCAATTTCTTGCACAACAGTTTCAAAATCAAGCCCTAATCCCTGTGCGTTTACCATCGTGTTAAGCCTGTAAGTTATCTGATTTATGTTGTTCCCGATATGGTTAATTTCCTTTCGCAAAACCGCCACTTGCTCATCGGTATAATTTTTTCGGTTGTCACCTAATACGCCACCAAGAACTATACATGACCGTAAATAGTCAGAACGATTTATCTTGTACAATTTTGCTTTATCGTTCAAAATGTCAAGTTCTTCATCAAGCAAAGTTAGCTCAACTCTATTCGGTCTAAATCTATCTTCCCTCGCCGTAACATCACTCCTTAAATTGTTCTCACCGTGAGTAGATTTTGAAGTTGTGCGCCGTCACACTTCGGCGGCAAAGTACATCGTGGTGCGATGCACCTTCGGGGGTATTAGGGGGATTTATCACCCTAACAAGCGGCGTGTGCGGAAACGAAGTGTACGGACACAGCCAATGCTTGCTAGTAAATTTCATGCACAGAATCTTACTGCCCTGCGTGGTCTTTTATTTTCAACTCCATACTTTTGTGACTTCGCTAATCGCATGAGCAGTAAAAGAAAAAATATCAATGCCAAGTGCAAATATTTTGCCGCCTACTTCACGCAACGGTACGCCGTTGCTTAGACGATTCCACCGAAATTATTTTTCTTTTATTGCAAAGAAGTTCTAATCTTCTCCGACCTCTTTTATCTCGTTATGCTTGCGGTAAACGATTACTCCAACCAAGCCGCCAAAGACAACAATAAGCAAAAGTATGGTAAACCAATTTGCGCTTAATCGGGCAATCGTTCTATCCCAAATATTAGCTTCATATTCGACATCATCAGCACCTAACGGTACTGGCAATTCGTCTAAAAATTCTTGTATCTCGCTCTGTATAATCCTATCCTCGTCTGCGGCTCTTTCTTCACTTATTTCTATCGGGTCAAACGAAAATGGCTCACCTGTTTCGCCCCTCATGCTGTCACGATGATTTACGCCTGTGATGAAGTTAAAAACGGTTGAGTTGGCACGGATATAATCGTACTGCCACATCATCAATTCTTCGTAAGCCGCCGCCGTTTCTTGACACGTTCTGCCGATGTTTATAGCAATCTGCCCGATTGCTCTTGACCGATAATTTTCTGCCGAACCAAAGAATGTATCAAACTCTCCCATGTGCAACATATCTACAATTCGGACGTAGGTGGAATCCCACAAAAAACGCTCGAACAAACTCATTGCGATAAAGTCATCAGCCGTGCGGTGAGTAAAGCGTTCAAAGTTCTGGCTCATGGTAACGTGGTGCATATGATAAGCGTTAAATATAAGGCGGTTATCGTTATCATTTGCCATTGTAATTGCAAGCGTTAAAAAGCGATTCCAAAGCCTGTGTGCTTCGATATAAACATCTTCAAGGTCTGTAGGTATATCTGCTTCCACTTGTCCAATATCAGCCCCAGTGTCGCCGCTAATAACGGCGTTTACATCTCGCAACACCCACACGGCTTCATAGCCACTTGCAGTGATGTGTAGCCTGTTCACAGGCAAGTTTCGTTTGTCTAGGATTACATATCCTGCCCTATCAAATCTGAAAGCTACGGTGTATGTTGTGTTAGCTGTTATGGTGCGCTCGTAGGGGATTTCCAAAAGCACATTTGATAATCCCAAGTCAAATGAAAACTGTCGCTCACTGGCAATGCAAGTTAATGATACATTGATATTCCCTGTGTATTCGCCGTCTGTTTTGTTAATGATAACGATGCTCAAATCACCCTCTATGGCAACATCGCCAGTCGGCGGCGTGTCGGGGTCGGCATAAGCAGTAAAAGGAAAAGATACTGCCAAGATGACGGTTAAAACCCCTACAAATAGACCTTTGCTAAACTTTTTCATAGTGAACCCCTTTCTAATTTGCCTAATTTGCGTCCAAGATGGATTTCACCCAACTACCACTTTTGACAACGGACATTACAAGCACTATTGAGCCTAAAAGCATTGTGTACATCAGTTCGTTTACTTGCACCGATGCTTCAAGCCCTGCGGAAGCTATAATGGCATCGTTCATAACGTCAACCATAATAACGCCAAAGACACGAATACAAATCAACATCAACACACCTTGCAAGCAAATTGCCGCAAATGCTCGTAAAAATTTAGCCGTAATTCTGCTAAATCCACCGCCTGTACCATCACCTAAAGGGAAGAAAGCCATAGGTAAGGGCGCAACAGCAAGGTATACATACAGTTCAAACATTCGTGCAAATGCGATAACAGCAATTATCAATCCGCATAACTGCACAGCAATCAGTAATATCACTGTAGTCATAAACAAGCCTAGTGTAGCCCATATTCCAGAGACCCCAGTGACAAGAGGCTCTACGATAGTTGCAATATCACCACCAAAGGCACTGCCACCACCAAGAGCACCTGCCGAGATAATCCAAGCCGCCGCCTGTGCGTACATAGCTTCTAAAAACACAGGCGCAATATCTATCGCTACAACGGAAAGCACCATTTTGACGCATAGCTTCAAACCATGCTCCCACTTAACGAGGTCAACCTTAGCCGCCACTTGTCCTATCTCTATCAGCAAACAAATGCCTATAATCATCAGTGCAAATGGGCGAATAACCATTGTCGCAAAATTAACTATCTCGCTCCATGCAGATAAACCGCCGCCCAAAACATTAACTGCATTAGCCATCATGTTATCAAAGCTATTTAACGCTCTCACTATCAGCGAAGCCAATAAATCTCTTAATGCACCCATAAAATCACCCCTAACTTGTCAATAATAAATGTGCGATGGAAAATGCAACGAACAGCACAACTGGTATCAGTAGCCGCCCAATTATCTGACGCTTCAATAGCGGCAAATCATCTTTAGCCCATATAAGCCCTGCGCTCTCGGCATAAAGCAAGACAACAGAACTATTAACTTCTATATTTGCTTTCTTTACCTTGCTGATGTAGTCAAGCGTTGTTTCGCCGTAATCGGCAATATATCTTGGGAACGATATAGTAACCATTTTTCCGTTGACATTCCGCACCTTTTTTTCTAAGAGTTCTGCGACAGTGCCGCTACACTCTATGTAGTTCCCTTGAAGTTCGGCTTGCTTACATCGTCTATAAAATTGATACAGCTTGAAGCTGTAGATGAAAACATAGGCTGATGAAACACCTAATAGAATAAATAACAAATCACTCATGTTCTTGCTCCTTTTTTATTTATTCCTCACGGTGAGGAATAACAGTCTCATAGCTTGTGATACCGATGGGTCTCATAGCTTGTGATACTCTGAAACTCTATGGAAATGTCCAGAAAACCCCATAAATTCGGCATTTGCACCTACTAAATAGCGGCTTGCCCTCTTACATCTTCAAATTCTGTCGTGTGGACTATGATAGACAAAGAAAAAACGCCTAGTTGTCGAGTGCTAATCATCTTGAACAAGTGTTATTTCCTTGTGCTTGACTGACTTTGTTTTTGCGAGTTTTTCCTGTTCTGTTTCGCTGATTAGAACTTTTGCGTCAAACTTTGCATACTTATAATTTGTTCCCCAGCTGCGCCATGCAACGGTTTTGTTCACTGTATAAAGGCTCGTTGTGCCACTCTTATAGACGGCAATAAAGTTTGTGTCCTTTAATGCCTTTATAGCCCTAGCTACTGTAGCTCGGCTCATTCCAAGTGCTTCTTGCAACACCTTATATGAGCAGACAACGGCATTATACATATCCATTTCGTCAAGCAAGAATAAAAGGACAATGTGAGCATTTGGATAGTTACGTGCTAATATGCGTAAGTTCTCTAACTGCTCACAGTTGAATTGAATAAAGCGGCTGTAAGGGCTATTTCTCTCCCTTTTTCGGGCTTGCGCTTCTCGCTTTTCAATTTCCGCAAGCTCTCTTTCACGCTCATCGAATGTTCTGTCATTAGGGTTCATGATGTTTCTCTCATGACCCACTGTAATAGTTGGCATATCACACCCCCTGCTCTCGCTTAACGACAGCGTTAGTAAGGTTAGGACATTTGCTTTCGGCATCTAAAGCAATGCTATATTCAGCCCTATACCATGCTTCATATTTCGCCCTATTCTGCTCGATGTATGCCTTTATCTGAGGTCTAACGGCGGTGGCAATTATTCGGGCAGAATCAGCACTAATAACGATTGTACTATTCATTTTTTATACCCTCGATGTGTTGTTGCTCAAGCAACTGCTCAACAGGAACTTGCAGTGTCATGGCTATTTTTTCTATTGTGCCTTTAGCAACAGATTTTCCACCACGTATTGCCGAGATAGTGGAGCGTGACACCCCAGACAGCTCCGCAAGGCGAATATCTCGCATTTCTCGCCGTGTCATTTCGGCGGCAAATGTTATTCTGTCGATTCTCATTTTCTAACACCTTCCTTTTGGCAGAGCCAACGCTCCTGTATTTTGCATAGCAATAAGAGCTTATGCTCTATTGTAATATGGAGCATAAGCTCTTGTCAAGATGAAAATAAAGAATAAAATTTGAACAATAGCTTTTATTTTTGTTTGAGATATGATATAATGCTCGTAAGGTAGGTGAAATGGTATTATGAACACAGGGGAACTCATACGCAGAGCTAGAAAATCTGCCAAAATTACACAACAAGCTCTGGCTGATAGACTTTCTGTGAATTACACGTTAATCAGCCAGTATGAGCGTGGAATTAGAAAGCCCAAAATTGATACACTTCTCCGAATCGCAACTGCGCTTGACGTTGGAGTAACCGCACTTCTAGGCGATGATATACCGATTGTTGCAGGGGATATACCTGAAGGAGCAACTATAACAGTAGAGCATAAAGTAATTGATTTAGAGGGCAACGCTTTGCATACTGTAATTAACGATAAGGGGCTTTATGAGATAATTGAGGATTATTTGAATGATGACGGAAAACAAAGAGTGGTTGACTTTGTTAGAGATTTAATAAGAATAGAGGACTATTGTAAAAAAACAGTGCCGTGTACCTCCGAAGTGTATGGTGATAAAAAACGAGGATGACGTATGACAAATCAACTTTCATGCAAACCTATACCTGCTGTCATATATGCCCGATTTAGTAGTCACAGCCAAAACGAGCAATCCATTGAGGGGCAATTAAAAGCCTGTTACGAGTACGCAGAGCGGCAAGGATATAAAGTAATAGGGGAATATATAGACCGAGCTTTATCAGGAACGACTGATAACCGCCCAGAGTTCCTACGTATGATAGAGGATAGTTCCAAACGTCGTTTTGAGGTCATTATCGTGTATCAGCTTGACCGCTTTGCACGAAACAGGTACGATTCCGCAACTTACAAGGCTAGGCTTAAAAAGAACGGTGTCAAGGTTGTATCAGCAAGGGAAAACATCAGCGATGATGCAAGCGGCGTGTTAATGGAAGCCCTCTTAGAGGGAATGGCAGAATATTATTCAGTCGAACTCGGACAAAAAATACGGCGAGGAATGGATATAAATGCTTCCAAGTGCCTTGCTACAGGCAGCAATCCTGGTCTTGGCTTCAAAGTAGACAGCGACAGACGTTATTATATAGACGAACAGGAAGCCGTTGTTGTACGCCGCATTTTTGAAATGTACGCCGCAGGGCAGACCGTGAAAGAGATAACCGATTATCTTAATCGACAGCAGATAAAAACTTCAAAGGGTGGCGAATTTAATAAAAACAGTTTGCGCTCGATGTTGAGAAACAAGCGATATATCGGCACATATATGTATAGGGGCATAGAAACTCCAAATGGAATGCCACGAATAATAAGCGATGAACTTTTTGAAAAGGTGCAGGATATTATGAATAAAAACAAAAAAGCTCCTGCAAGAGCAAGAGCGAAAGAAGAATATTTGCTTACAACCAAGCTGTTCTGTGGTCATTGCCGAGAAATGATGACTGGTATTTCTGGCACATCAAAAACAGGGGCAATCCATAATTACTATACTTGCAACGGGCGCAAAAAGAAGCAATGCGACAAAAAGAACGTCCAAAAGGATTATATTGAGGATATGGTTGTCAATTTGGCAAGGAATCAACTTACAGACGAGAATATTAACGCTATCGCCAGTGCCGTTGCTACACTTTGCGAGAAAGAAAAGGACAGCCCCAACATGATGCGGCTTACGGGCTTGATTCGTGAGAACGACAAGGCTGTAAATAATCTCCTTAACGCATTAGAGCAAGGGCAAGCCGCAGACTTGATAACACAGAGATTAGAGAAAAAGCGTGTCGAAAAGGAAATGCTTGAAGAAGAAGTATATCGTGAATCAGCCAACTTTGTAGATTTAACCGCACCCGAAATACGCTTTTTCCTTACACAAATGCGTGATGGTGACGTAAACGATGAAACCAACAGACGATTGCTGATAACGGTACTAATAAATGCAGTTTATTTGTACGATAATAAATATACCGTGATATTCAATGCGGCTGACAAGCCAGTAGAGGTGACGCACTCGCTGATAGACGAGATTGAAGCGGCTACAGAAAAGTTCGTTTATGAGCAAGACTGCTCCATAAAAAAGCCTTGAAAACGTAAAGTTTTCAAGGCTTTTTTGTTATATTTCTTATTAAAACGTTGCTGTTTTGGTCTTTAACCATGTTTTTTCTTCATCATTTAGATGTGGGGCTAGGGTTTCATAGGTGCGGCTGTGGTAATTATTAAGCCAGTCCCGTTCTATTTCTGTTAGCATGGCTACATCTATTGCGCGGGTATCAATTGGGCAATGGGTTAGGGTTTCAAAGGATAAAAATGTGCCAGCGGAGGTTTTTTGGTTTTCAACTACAAGAATGACGTTTTCTGTGCGAATGCCATAATGTCCTTCTTTGTATATGCCGGGTTCATTGGACAGCAACATGCCTGCTTCCAGTCCAACTGTAGTTGAACGGGAAGAAATACCCTGGGGCCCTTCGTGGACACTTAAACAATAACCAATGCCATGCCCTGTGCCATGTTTATAGTCTAAACCATTTTCCCACATGCTTTGGCGTGCTATTGCGTCAAGGGCGATGCCTAATGTTTTATTTGGAAAAATGGTACGTGAAAGGGCGATAACGCCTTTTAGCACCAGTGTATAATCCCGTTTCATTTCTTCGGTTGGTTCGCATAAGGCAAAGGTACGGGATGTGTCTGTTGTGCCGTCAAGATAATTTCCGCCTGTATCAAGCAAGTAGAAGTTATCGGGCTTGATAGATGAGCCTTCTGCGCCAGAGTTATAATGGGCTTGGGCGGCATTTGCGCCGTGGGCAGAAATTGTTGAAAAACTGTCAGAAATATAATGTGCTTGTTCTGCTCGGAATTTTTGTAAAGTGCGCACAACATCACCCTCAATAAGGGGCTTTCCTGTTGCAATTGTTTCTTCCAGCCATTTTATCGTTTTGACCAGTACAACGCCTTCCTTTACAAAGGCGTTTCTTATATTAGCGATTTCAACTTCAGTTTTGATACACTTGAGGTTGCGCACAATATCTTGGGTTGCATTATTTGATATTTGTATATCTTGAGGAATTGCTTCTGTCAAGAGGACATTTGTATTTGTTGGATTATAATAAAGCTGTGTTGTTTTTAGCTCATTTAAAAATGCGGGTAAAGTATCATATCCGTGCATTGTGAAGCCTTGGAATGTTAGTTTTGCATAAAGGTCTGGAATTTTTGTAGGGTCGATAAACACGTGAGCCTCTGTGTCTGTGATGAGTACATAGGAATAAACAACAGGCAACCCAAAAGTATCACGCCCGCGAATATTTAACAACCACGCAATATCATCTAGTGCAGGAAGAAGGTATGCAGTAATGTTTTTTTCCTTCATCTTTGCGCGGACAGTTGCCAGCTTTTCTGTTGCAGATTTTCCTGCAAAGTTTGGTGCATGTTCAAATGCTGGTGCTGTCGGCAAGGCAGGACGGTCTTGCCATATTTTTTCGATAAGGTCTTCTTTGTAAAAATAGGTGACAGATTTTTTATTTAAGGCAGTTTTTATTTTTTCAAAATTTTCTGCCGTTACAATACGTCCGTCAAAACCTACTGTTCCGCCTTGGGGAAGATTGTCTGCCAAAAATTCTGTGAATGAAGGAACATTTGGCTCACCTTCCTTATACAAGTCAAAACCTGTACCTTTCAGCTCTTTTTCAGCTTGAATGAAATATCGTCCATCTGTCCATACCCCTGCTTTTTCTGTGGTAATTACAGCTGTGCCTGACGAACCATTAAAACCTGAAATCCACGGGCGCGTCCGCCAATAATCTGCGGTGTACTCACTGGCGTGAGCATCTCCGCTGGGTACTACATATGCATCAATATTGTTGTCGCGCATGAGTTTGCGCAAACTTTCTAACTTATCCAGCATTATTTCGTCTCCCTCTGCGTTGTTTTGGTGTAAGCATGGATAATACATTATCGTGTTCGTAACTATCTTCTTCATCCTCTTCAACAGGCGGGTTTTTCAATGCTTCAATTTCTTTTTTTAGCCGCTCATTTTCTTCTTTTGTATGACGTGATTCTAATACATATCTTGTATGAAGGTCGTCCAGCTGACGGTATGCGTCTGCGGTTTTGATATAGTCATCTGCAATGTTAAACGCGATGATTAGTGTGCGCATTTTCTCGTCTAGTGTGGCAGTTATGCTTTTGTTTAATACATCCTTCATTTTGTCATCTACATACCGCGCCAAGCGTTGCAAGTATTCAGGATTTTCAGCGGAGTTTAGGGTAATTACCTCGCCGTTAATGATTACATTTACCTTTTGTTTTTCCATCAGATTATCCTCCTTATATCATCTACTAAAAAATCTACTAATGGCATGGATGATGCTGTTTTTCCTACTTTGCGCATGTGTGAAAGCAGGGATGCTAATGTTTCATTGTGCATGGCTAATCCTTTTTTTTCATCTGGCAGCAGTGATTCACTTTGACTAATGATTCGCTCGTAATCATCGCGGCTATATCGCCATGGGATAAAGTTTTTGCCTAGCTCTAAATAAAGTTTATCGGCTGTAATAAGTCCCTTGTAATCCATATTGCCTGCATAGTAAAACTTTGTGCTGCTTTTTTTTAAAAGCCTTAACAGATACAAAAATGTAGACATTCCATCACACATTGGGCATATCAATGTGCATTTTTTACCACGCAAACGTTCATATACCCCAGCATATACTTGCGGATTTTCTACGATAAAAACACTGTCACTGTAAGCTTTCACTTGAGATATATGACATAAATTTTCTAGCGTAAGTACATAGGCTTGACTTATATCATGGCAATAGGGTTCGTCTACGCACAAGCCATATACTGTCACATGACTGAGAACACCCTCTGCCAACAAGCCTGCGCGAAGATATAAGCATAAGCTTTCTTCAACATTTGGTGGAATCCCTACACCAAAATGATAGGCAAGTGCCCGTAAAAAAAGCTGTCCATACTCTGCATTGGAATAGTTAAATACATAGGGAGAGCCTGTGTATTGTTGTGAAAAATCTATAAGGCGTATTAAGGTATCAGAGTTTTTGGGTAAATTGTTCAAAGCTTCGGCAACGGACGTTATCATGGTCATAACGGTTGCGGGTTTTTCTTGATACATGTCCACCCAAAAACGGTATGTACGGCGCATGTGCGCAATAATTTCTGTAATCCAATCATAAGCAGGGGTGTTCTCATAAAGCGGTGCAAGCCCTGACAATAGCCCCGATGTAAACTCATCGGAGTTTTTTCCAGTGCGCCCGTCTGTTTTGATATGGAGTGAGCGGCCTACATATGCTTCTAAAAGTGTGACGAGTTGTGTATCTATTTCAAACATTTTTTGCATTTGACGTTCAAAGTCTGCAAGACCAATACGAATCAATGCTTGATTATAATAATCACGCTTAAAAAATATAGAAATGGCTGTTTCTTCTTCAGAAGATGGGCGCGCTAACCGAACCGCACCAAAAGACCGCCCATGACGGGAATATATTTCAAACATTGATTTTAATAATCTGTCAAAGCCTTTATCATTTGTGAAATAATGCAGTGCTTTTTTAAGACCCAGCTTAGATTCAGCGTCACCCACGACTACACCCTCTTCCAAACCTTAGAATATGTCAATCATAGCGAAAAAGCGTGGCTTCGTCAATGTGATGGATTTCCAAAAACTAGCTTTGCATTGATGGCTTGGGAAAGCAAAAGTTCATGTTCAAGGGCGCAGATTCTTTCTGCAAAGGAGTTTTTTGGCTTGGCGGCCGAAGACCCCCACAGCATAAGCGGAATATCTACACCGCGTAAGTTGTCACTATTGCCATAGATACCCTCTATAATAAGTACTTTTACGGCACGGCAGCTTTTTGCTTCATACCATGTGGAGCTTTCATCATGCCCAATACGTTTTAGATAAACTTCATCTGCACCATTTTTGAAGCGCATGATAATGTCGGAAAGCTCTTGAAAATCAACTTCCCGCTGTGTGCCTAAATAACTACGTAAGCCGCCGTCACCGCCCTTGTGATAGGCAACAAGCCAGGGATGTGTTTTAACCAAACTAGCGTCTGCGTCAGTCATTGTTCTTTTCAGCTTTGCTAAATCGTCACGCAAAGCCTCGGTATATATTCCGCGCACCAGCAATTCCCGCATACCTTCTGTACGGAAAACATTGCGCCGCTCTACATCATTGTACATGGGAATCCTGTGAAAATAGTCCATCTCGGATAGTATAAAGCTATCTATGCCTGCCTTGCGAAGTTCAAGCATAAGCCCAGCTGTTATTTCTGCATTGTTCGAGCCACTCTCACCGCTGAGGGATACCACCGCACGACGATATCTGTTTTCTTCCAATGCATCCGTTAAAATCGGCTCTAGTGCAGTGAATATACTTTCTGAAATTCCCATAGGAACACCTCCATTGATGAGTTCTACTTAGTATATCACTTTTACAGAAACAACGTAAGTGCAATCGTGAGATATTTGACACGTATCCTTAATATTAGGCTTTCTTTTTTGTAGAAATTTGCTTACAATACAATCATGGAAAACTTTGAAAATGTCCATGCTCAAAACGGTGAAGTGTTTGAGGGCATGATGGAAAGCATTATTTATCATAATGAAGAAAACGGTTATACCGTATTTACTTTGCGCAGGGCAAGCGACGAGCCTTTGACAGAAGCGATGACCTGTACAGGGCATTTGTCTGACCCTTATGAAGGGGAGTCTTTGCGTGTTGAAGGTAAATATGTAGAAAATCCGCGGTATGGGCGACAGCTTGCTGTAACCAAGGCAGAGCGAATACAGCCAAGCACCTTGGCAGGCATTGAAAAATATCTTGCATCAGGTGTGATAAAAGGCATTGGCGCAAAAACCGCAAAGCAAATCGTTGCACGTTTTGGCGAAGATACCTTTGAAGTGATTGAAAATCATCCGGAAAGACTTGCGCGTATTCGCGGCATTAGTGAAAAGCGGGCAATGCAGCTTTCAGAGAGTTTTCACGCCCAGCGCGACCAACGCAGGGCGATGTTGTTCTTGCATGAATATGGAATTTCTCCCGGCGCAGCAATGAAAATCTACAAACGATATAAAGATGAAACTGTAGAACTCGTGCGGATGAACCCATATCGCCTTGCGGATGACATTGATGGCATTGGTTTTAAAACAGCAGATGCCATAGCCCACCGTCTTGGTGTATCTCGTGATGCACAAGAGCGAATTGGCGCAGGGGTGCGCTTTTGTCTATGGGAAGCCACCAATGAAGGACATACTTTCATGCCGGCAAGTGTGCTGGTTAGCCAAGTGGCAGAGCTTTTATTTGCAGACAAAGCCTTGATTGAAAATGAAATCGTGCGTATGCAAATGGAGCGCGCAATTATTCGGGAAAAAATTGAAGGGGAAGAAGAACCTCTTGTCTTTGTAAGCCCGCTATATTATGCAGAGCTTTCTGTTGCAAGAAAGTTAATTGCCCTTGCTATACGCGGGAAAAAAGCCCAAGAAAAAGACGATAAACACCGCAATAAGATAGCGGACCTTGAGCGCGAAAATAAGATACAGCTTTCAGATGGACAAAAGGAAGCTGTATTGGCAGCCATGACCCAAGGTGTTTTAATCGTCACAGGTGGACCTGGTACAGGAAAAACCACTGCCATCAATACAATCATTGGTCTATTGGAATCTATGCATTTAGATATTACTTTGTGTGCCCCTACAGGGCGTGCCGCAAAGCGTATGTCTGAAGCCACAGGGCGCGAAGCAAAAACCATTCACCGCCTGTTGGAAGTGACATTTATATCCGAAGATGCAAGACGGCAAGTTTTCAACCGCAACGAGGATAATCCCATTGAAACCGATGTGCTTATTGTAGATGAATCATCCATGATGGATATTTTACTGACACGCAGTTTACTGGAAGCCGTTGCCGAAGGGACACGGCTCATTTTAGTGGGTGATGTTGACCAGCTTCCGTCTGTTGGTGCAGGCAATGTGTTAAAGGATTTAATCAGTTCAGAATGCTTGCCTGTGGCACGTCTGACAGAAATTTTCCGCCAAGCTGCTGAAAGCGCAATCATTATGAACGCCCACCGCATAAACAAAGGTGAATATCCAGAGTTAAACCACAAAGAAAAAGATTTCTTTTTTGTACGGCGTGGCAACCCTGATGAAGTGGTGCATACGGTTTTAGACCTTGTTTCGTCACGACTTCCTTCATATAAAGGACTAGACAGTGTCAACGATATTCAAGTCCTAACACCCATGAGAAAATCCACCCTTGGTGTGACCCATTTAAACACATTGCTTCAAGCCCGTTTAAATCCCCCTACAGCGCAAAAAAATGAACGCGAATATGGCGCAACAGTTTTTCGTGTAGGGGATAAAGTGATGCAAATTCGCAATAACTATGACGCAACTTGGGAACTATACAATAAACAGGGGATGCGGGTGGACTTTGGCGAAGGTGTTTTTAATGGTGATATGGGTATTGTCTACTCTATTGATGATAATAAAGGCATGTGCGTACAATTCGATGACGGACGGCGCGTGATGTATGATTTTTCTCAACTAGAGGAACTGGAATTAGCTTATGCCGTCACTGTCCACAAATCCCAAGGCAGTGAGTACCGTGTTGTGGTGATTCCTGTATACAATGGCCCACCCATGCTGCTTACCCGCAATCTCCTTTACACTGCCGTCACCCGTGCGCGGGAACTTGCCGTACTGGTTGGCGACCCTTCAACCCTCCACAGAATGATAGATAACAACCGTGTCACCCGCAGATACACCGCATTAGCCCGCCGCTTGCAGGATATATATGATGTGTCAAATAATGCGTAATTTCTTGACAAAGGGAATTTCAACAGCTTTGGACTGGATATATCCGCCAACATGTATTGCCTGCCGAAGCTTATTGCCGCTTAATTTTCCTGAGCGGTTTATTTGTGAAGCCTGCATGAGGCTTTTTGAAACGGTTGTACCGCCTATATGTAAGCAATGCGGTGTAACTGTTTCAGGGGATACACCCCTTTGCGCCTCATGTTATGGCAAAAATTTTCATTTTACATATAATCGTGCTACTTTTCCTTATGATGAGGTGATTCGCGATATGATGCATGAAATAAAATTCCGCAAGAAAAAACGTGTGGCGCAGGGACTTGGAGAACTGTGGGCGGCTTCTGTAGTAAAAAAATCCTTTCCCCAAGATGGGATACTTGTGCCTGTGCCTATGCATCCTGCCAAGAAACGCGAACGCGGGTTTAATCAAGCAGAAGTGCTATGCCGCGCACTTTCCCAAAAATTTAACATTCCCATGGATGAATTGCTTATACGCACAGCGGACACCCCTCCGCAAGCGGGCTTACATCCCAAACTTCGTGTGGAAAACGTACAAGGCGTTTTTTCTGTTCGTCCCCATGCGGATATAAAAGGAAGCACTTACATCATCATTGATGATATTTATACTACAGGTGCAAGTTTAAATGAATGTGCTAAAACCATCAAAAATTCAGGTGCGAAACAAATTTTATGCATGACTTTTGCGATTACGGTAAAAAATAACGACAAAGTCTAAGGGAAACAGCAAGTCATGACGATAAGTTAATTACAAGAGAAAATCTTAGACGAAATATTATAGGTGAAAGGGGTCGAAACGATTATGGACATGAGAGTGACTAGCGCGTATAGTGCTTATGCTTTACAGCCAGTACGTAGCACTGCACCAGCCCAAAAAACGGAGCGAGTAAAAGCCAACATGGACAAAGTGTCCATATCGGCCGAAGCGGGGGGGTATCAGGCAGCACTAGCCGCAGCACGCAGCGCACCTGATGTAAGGGCTGATTTGGTAGGTAACATACGTTCTATGCTGGATGCAGGAACGTATAACGTATCAGCAACAGATGTAGCATCTCGTATTTTCCAAGGACTGGCATAAACGAGAAGTGAAAAACACACGGATGTTATAAGGAGAGACTCTTCCAAGACCAAGGCAGATTTGCAAGGTAGGGAGAGTCTTTACTACGCCAAGGAGAGAAAACATAATGGCAGGCATGATAACCCAACTTATTGATGTGATGAAAGAACAGGTAGCGCGTCATACTGAACTTTACGGACTTTCTGTAGAGGAAAAAGACGCAATTGTTAAAAACGACATTGACGAATTACAGAAGCTTGTTAATTTGAAAAACATGGTGATTTCACAAAACAATCGGCTGGAAAAACAGCGCATGTCGTTAACGGGGGATATTGCCGAAGTAATGGGGCTACCCGATAAGGATTTAACATTTTCTCAATTGATTGAAATGATGGAAGGCAAACCCGAAGAAGCCGAGCTTCGCAAGGTGGGTACAAGCCTTCGTGAAATAGTAGAAAAATTAAAAGAAGCAAACGACCTGAATAAAGAGCTTTTAGACAGCGCGGTAGAATTTGTAGAATATTCCTTAAACGCACTGCGTTCAACAATAGACCCCGAACCACCAGAATATCCAATGGTAAAAAAGGCAGACGGCAGTGGGGGCACAGGTTCATTTAATGCGACAAGATAAAATTCCATCCATCGCGCAAAGTACGATGTAGCAGGGTTTATTCCCATGGAACAAGGGATTTAGGGGCGTAACCCCCACTGAAATGAAAAGGGGATATGTAATATGGGTTTTGGAGGACTTAATATAGCCACAAGCGGTATTCGTGCCGCACAAACAAATTTGGCAGTGACAGGTCATAATATTTCCAATTCGGAAATACCGGGCTTTTCCCGTCAGCGGATTGTACAAACGACTGCATTTGCACGCAATATAGGCATGAGCAATGCCAATGTACCCATGTCTTTCAACATGGGTACAGACTGGACTGCTGTACATCAAATCCGTAATGAATTTTTGGATGTTTCTTATCGTCAAAATATTGGAAGACTTACATTTTACTCCACTGTGGTTCAAGCGGGTATGGTGGTTGAAAATCTGCTTGGTGAACTTCATGGCTCATATAACTTCCAATCTGTACTTAATGATATGTGGAGCAGTATTCAAGAGCTTTCCGCAAATCCTGGGGGCATTGATACGCGGCATTTGTTTCTTGCCACGACAAATTCCCTACTTAACAAGGCACAGGATGTCATGGATGGGCTTATAGATTATCAGCATAATCTTGACCAGCAAATTCGTGCAATGGTTGATGAAATCAATCGTACTGCCAGTGAAATTAACCGTTTAAACAACCATATTCGTGCAGAAGAAGCAGTTGGAGACAACGCCAATGATGCTCGCGATGAGCGTAACCGTTTGATTGACCGTATGGCAGAAATGATACCTATTGATGTTTTCACCGCGCCGGATGGTGATGTGATTATTATTTCTCAAGGGCATACGATTGTAAGCCAAGGTTTTGTCAATCAATTGGGCTTGCGCTTCCTTTCTAACGAATCTTCTTTTGTAGAGCCTGTATTCACACGCTCCAGAGATATTCTCTCCGCAGGAACACCGCCTCATGAGTTTATTCCTTTTACAAACTACAGGCGACCAATTAACAATGAAAATGCCAATGATTTAGGGCAACTCAATGGGTTACTGATGGCAAGGGGTACTGCACCTGCAAATCATATGACTGGGGACACACCTTCACCGACAGCAGAACTTGCGGCACTCATGACCGAATTAGGCGGTTTAACCCTTGCTGGCGCGGTCACTGCCCGCGATACAGCACAATCGAATTTAACTGCCGCAGAAACCGCGCTAGCAGCAACAACTCCTGGTACACCTGCCCATGATGCTGCCTTAATTGTACGGGACAACGCACGTGCAGACCTTACCACTGCCATCCGCGAATTAAATGACGTGCTGCGCCGTGATGCACTTTTAGACCCGGACACAATGGCGGCGGACACCCACAACTGGAACGCCCTCATGTGGTCTATCCAAAACGCAAAAATTCCTGGTGTGCAAATGAATCTTGACCGCATTGTCAATAGCGTTGTCACAATGATAAACGATGCACTCACAGGCAACTTGCGTACCGTAGACGCAAATGGAGTGGAGCATTACGTCTTTAGAGATGCTTCCGGTAACCCAATCATTCCTCGTGATATGAACGGTGACCCTGGCATTCCCTTATTCATCCGCAAAACAGATGATGAAAATGCAACATGGCCGTTTACGGATGTAAACCCAAACCAATTTAATACGATTTTTACAATCAATAATATTCAAATAAATCCTGCGTTTCTTGAAGCCAATGGACATAACTTCTTGGCATTGTCCAACTCTGGCGCACCAGATGACAATACACTTTTACTGGCACTGCAAACCGTTTGGCTTGCAAACTCAGGGCCTTATGCCGTAAACATTGGCGGACGGTACTTTGGTGTACAAGATGCCTACATTCGCTTTACAGGAGACATTGCGACCCGCATTAGCGAAGCAAACAGCTTTGTTTCAGCACAAACGATTCAAGTTCAGCAAGCCGATGCTTTACGGCAATCTGTCAAGGGTGTTTCCATGGATGAAGAGCTTAACAACATGCTCCGTTTCCAATTTGCTTTCCAAGCCGCATCCCGTGTGTTTAATATGGTTGACAGTATGATAGACCAAGTGGTTAACCGCACAGGGCGGGTCGGACTTTAATTAGGAGGTAACTTACACATGCGTTCAGCATTTTTCGGTTTTCACGTAGCATCAACAGGGTTGCATACAGCCCGCGCTATGATAAATGTTACATCTCATAACATTGCCAATTCAGAAATTCCGGGATTTTCTCGCCAAGTGGCAACAGCACGGGCAAATACTCCACTTAATTTACTTGACGGACGCGGTATGTATGGCACAGGTTCGCAAGTGACGGGTATCAACCAAATCCGTGACCGTTTTTTAGATAGTAAATTTTGGGGACAGCGTGCCGTTCATGGACGGCATACTGTCACCAACTCTCATTTGAATTTTGTAGAAACTGTATTTAATCAATTGCCTGACGCAGGTGTACTTAGGATTTTCGGCGACTTTTTTGGGCGTATGAGCTATTTAACCACCCGCGCCCAAGATGCCACATTCCGCACAAATGTTATTTCTGGTGCAGACGCACTGGCCAATGAAATCAGACACAATGCCGCGGCACTACAACGTCAGCAAATGGATGTTAACCGTGAAGTGGCTGATGTTGTGCATATTATGAATAGCCTTGGCTCACAAATTGCCACATTAAATGAACAAATCAGCATTTTTGAGCGAGACGGCTCAAGGGCCAATGACCTTCGTGACCAGCGTAATCTTTTGATTGATAATCTCTCTCAATTTGTCAATGTACAGGTGGAAGAACGCGACCATTCAAACCCGCCTATGAATCCCCATGACATGCGTTTGACCGTTATGATTAACGGGTATGACTTTGTCAACCACAGTGTTTTTAATCGTTTGGAACTGGTTGCCCGCAATAATCCTCATGACCCAACATCAGGGTCAAGCCGCAATGAAATGGATGTTCCTGGGCTTTATGATATTCGTTTTGCAGGAACAGGCTCGCCTTTTAATATATACAGTCCATCTTTAAGCGGACAGCTTCGCGGGCTCATTGATATTCGTGACGGCAATGGGGGCTTTGCAACTGTGGATACCCCTGTTATGGGTGGCACTTTTGACCTATCCAATCCAAATACATGGCCGCCCAATTTTGAACCTGGTTTATCTGGCACTTGGCCTCCCGGCTTTGACATTCGCAACCCACATACATGGACGAATGTATTGTTTCCCAGTGGTGGTGTGTTTGACCCTACCAATGCAGCAACCTGGCCAACGGGTGCAAGCATACACTGGCCCCACCCTGGTCTTGACATCACCAATCCTACAACATGGCCATCCAGCGGCGTACAGCTTGATGCCAGTGGTAATCCTGTCACCCGTCCAGCAACCACCAACCGTTTCAAAGGTATTCCCTTCTACATGAATCAACTGAACGAACTGGTTAGAACTTTTGCAAGGGCAATGAATGAAGGACGCAATGCCAACGGTGAAAAAATGGATGGCGTAACAGGACATATCTTTGGCTATGATGCTAATGGTGACAATTTAAACACAATGTTTTTCACGTTTACACATCCAAACACTGGTGTTGCTGCCAGTGTAGAGTGTGACATCATGGCGGCTCATGGTTTGCGCCGCTGGATATTTGAGCCTATTCCACCGGCAACAGGCCCAAATGTTGTGCAAGACCACTTTCTACCCGGTGTACCCGGTGAAGGTGGTATGCCTGCACCGCCTGCGGGATTCCGTGTAGCCCGTGACGCAACAGGAAATCCGATGTTTACACTAGACTATAGCCAAATGAACGCTTTTAACTTCAAAATAAACCCTGCGCTAACAGAAGCAGGAGGGCAGAACCTTCTTGCCGCATCATCAAATCCCAATACTGGTGAAGCAAATAACGATGTTGTTTTTGGTTTCCTTGCAGTAGGCAATGACCGTACGCTTTTCAGCGAAGGCCGCTTATTGGATTTTATCATTGCCACAAGCAATCACCTTGCCGTTGACAATCAACAAGCAAACCGTTTCCGTTTAAGTTATGAAGAAATAACAATGCAAACCCATAATCACCGTTTATCAATCAAAGGCGTTGACACCAACGAAGAAATGATGAACCTTGTTCGTTTCCAGACATTGTTCACCGCATCATCACGGCTTGTCAACGTACTGGATTCAATTTATGACACGCTAATCAACCGTCTAGGTAATTTCTAGGCATCCAATTGGAGGTAATATTACTATGCGCGTTACAAATGCAATGGTTTTTAACTCTTCACTCAATAATATATGGCGCAATGCGCGGCATTTGAATAACTTGGTTACACAAATTGAAACCACACAGCGGATTCAACGCCCATCGGAAGACCCTATGATGGCTAACCGTGCCCTGCGTTACCGCACAATTTTGTCTGAAGCAGAGCAGTTTAAAAGTAACAACGACCGCGGACTTGCATGGATGGAAGTGACAGAGTCTTCATTCCTAAACCTTCTTGTAGGCACACCAAGCAATCCAAGTATCTTCCAACGCTTGCATGACCGCTTGCTTCAATCCTCATCAACAGGTATAAACCACCCTGACAATCAACGGGGCATGATTGATGAAATGCGGCAGTTTCTATATCAAATGACCCGCATTGAAATGAATCAATCGTATATGGGGCGGTATGTCTTTTCAGGTTTCCATACAGATGAACCGCCTGTACTTCACCAAGCACGTCCAAACGCAAGTTATGTGGTACAGCAAACATTTAACCGTCGTGATATGGCTTCGGCACTTGCTTTTCACAGACCTGCACCTCCTGAACGTCCTGTAGTTTTTGAAGATACACACATTCTAAAACTGCCTTTTACCCATGTACAATTCCCTGGCGGCCCGCCAATTGGCGGTGGTGTACCGCCCTTTGGTATTGACTGTCCAATAGGTACAAACTTCACCATTGTTTCAATGACTTCCACAGATGCGGCGGCATTTAACCCGCCGAATGGAGGCCCTCCTTATGTGATTCACCATATTATTGACACAGGTGAGCTGGTTTTAAGTAACGATGCAGCTGAAGCATTCCGTGACGGCACAACGATTACATTCCAAACCCCGTCAGAAGGATTACAAGCAGGCGACCTTAACCCACGCATATACTTTCCATCATGGGATTTGAACGATGGTAATCGTCATTTCAATGCGGCACAGCAAAATATTCAATTGGAAGTTTCAGCAAATTCCCATGTAACAGTTAACTCACACGCCAGCAATGTAGTGACAGATAAATTGGTGGCAGAACTTAGACGGCTGATTGACTTTGCAGATAGCTTAGAACTTACAGACCCTCTGGTCTTGCGTGAGCATTATAGCCAAATTTACACAGGAGACGACTTAGAACGTGCTATTTCAGACTTTCAAGCCTTTGAAGTGTCTTTATTTGCAGACGCATTGCACAACCGTATTGATAATTTGATAAGGACACTTTCAGAACATCATATGCCAGATGCTCAAGCACAGCATACAAATCTTGGCTCACGTATGAGCCGTATGGACATGATTCAAATTAGACTGGAAGAAGATGAAGTTGCATACACCCAGCTTCTTTCGGACACGATAGATACAGATATTGCAGGTACAATTGCACGTAGAGACGGCGCGCAAGCTGCCTTTTCAAACGCACTGCTTGCCGTATCTCGTGCAACACAGCTTTCTTTGGCTGATTTCATCAATAGATAGGGGGCTTTCACTTGAGACTAACCAATGCAATGATGACCAATACAACACTTATGCATATCCAACGCAACATGCGTCAGCTTGACAGTATTATCAGGCAAATTGAAACAGGGCAAAGGGCAAGCCGTCCTTCTGACAATCCTTTGGTTGCAAGCCGCGCACTGCAATTTCGTACAAGTGTGCGTGAAAATGAGCAGTTCCGCAATAATGTTGACCAAGGCATGGCATGGATGAATATTACAGAAGCAACATTTACCAATATCAATTCACAGCTTATGTCACAACTTCGTGACCTTGCTGTGAATGGTGCAAGCGGGCAAAACAATCTGTCAAATAAGCAAACGATTGTAGAACAAATGCGTTCAATTTTTCAGCAAATGGGTAATGCCGTCAATAATACTTTTGCAGGGCAATACCTTTTCAGCGGTTTCCGTACCAATGAACCGCCGACATTTAAAACAGATAATAACCGCTCCTTTGTTATCACCCAGCATTTCCAATTGCGCGATATTTCACGTGAGCAAAGTTTCCAGCGGCTTGCAGACCCTTCCAATAATAATCTTGTGTCACCTAGGCTTACAGATGTTAACGTGCTTAGACTTGCTTTTGGACAACTTGACACTACACCTCTTCGTCCCCCAGCAGGTTCAACGCCCCTAGACAATTTTCCACGACATATTGACAATCCCGCAGGTATTAACATTGCAGGTTTTCATGTGCGTAAAGTAAGCATTCACGACCCGCAAGCTTATGCCCCGCCTCATATGACCAGTGACGCAGCCTTTGGTGCAGGTGAATATCCAGCGGGTGCATTGCCAAGTCCCGCCCTTCCTGTGCTTCATCTTATTGCAGAAACAGGAGAGCTTGTCATGCACGCTGACACAGCCGAAAATTTCCCGCGGGAAGGTCTTAGCGTAACATATCAACGCACAGGCTTTAGAAAAGGCGACATCAATCCAGCGGTGTATTTTACCTCCCGTGAAATTCTTAACACTGCAAACCCTGGGGGTATGATTACCCCCGGCTTCCCATTAGGGGGAACGATTCCCAACGTAAACACCGTCTACAGTATCACACAGTATCTTTCAAGGGCATCAGGTGTACAGTTTCCACCTTTACCGGCAACGGCAACGCATTTTGATTTTCCATTGGTGCATACTGTGTATATGCCTACAAATGCAGAAGCGTTACTTCCTCAATTTCCACCAGGTTCAACCTTTGACCCAGCCACAAATACTGTGCGTATACCCGCTCAAATTTTTGACCTAAATAATCATGTATCCGTCACGTACAGCACTGCAAATCCTCACACGAATCTGGGCGGCTTTGCTGGTGGTACACCGCCTTGGTCACACATTAAGGAAGACACGCGGATTCAAGGTGTATCCCTTGTACGGGCAATAGACCCTGCAACAGGGTTGCCTGTTCGTCTTGAAACGGTGGATTTAAACAATTCATTTGACATGAACGACCAAGCCATCACCTACGAAGTGTCCACCAGAACACAAGTGCAAGTAAACTCACTGGCAAAGAATATTTTGACAGACAAAATGTTTGCAGATTTTCGTAGGTTTTTCCAGTTTGCAGATTCATTGCATGTGACCTCAGAAGCGGAACTGACACAGTTCTTCAGTGCTTTAGGTTATGAGGGTGAAGGCTTAACCCGTGTAGTAGGGGAAACCCTCGTCAGTCAAGAGTCCCAAGCTGTGGCAGCATTGCAAACGCAATTTGACAATATGTTATTACTCATTGACCGTCATGCACAGCAGTCTAACCGTGAGCAAACCCAATTGGGTGCGCGTATGGTACGTATGGAGCTAATCCAAGACCGTTTGGAGCAAGACGAGGTGGCGTACAATCGCTTAATGAGCGAAAACGAAAATACAGACCTTGTGCGTGCAACCATTTTACGCATGTCTGCGGAAGCCGCATTTATGGCATCCCTTCAAGCCAATAGTGGAATCGTACAGATGTCACTAGCTAATTTCATGAGATAGCGTCAACGCAAAGCCATATACTTTCAAGGAGGTTTTGAACCTTGCAAAAATTAGTAACCCGTCATTTTGGAGAAATAGAATATGACCCCGCACGGGTGATTACATTCCCCCACGGCATTCCTGGTTTTCCAAATAACCACCGCTATTTGTTAATGTCTGAAAACGATGATGAAGACACTTATTTTTGGTTGCAATCTTTGGATGATGGAAATATAGCATTTACTTTAATGAATGTGTACAAGTTTCTACCAGACTATGACCCTAAAGTAGACAAAGAGGAACTAGAAGAACTAGGGGATGTAACCGAAAGCCCCCTTGAGGTTTTCAATATTGCAGTAATCCCTGAATATGTAAGGCAAATGAGAGTAAATTTGCGCGCCCCAATAGTCATCAACAACAAAACAGGCTTGGGAAAACAAGTCATCTGCACCAATGATGATTACCCAATTCGTTGTATGATTTTTGAGGAGTTGGAGCGTAAAAAGAAAGGGTCTTCCAATGCTGGCACTAACACGTAAAAAAGGTGAATCCATTGTGGTGGGTGACAATATTGAAGTTGTGGTGCTTGGTATCACAGGCGAGCAAGTGCGCCTTGGCGTTATTGCCCCAAAGACTGTATCCGTCCACCGTAAGGAAGTTTATGAGCAAATTCAACTAGAAAACCAACAGGCACAACAAAGCATCAATGTTTCTGCATTAAGGGATTTTAACAAGAAAGCATAGTAAACATATAAAGAAACCCCCTGATATCCCATTTGCTTTTGAGGATAATCAGGGGGTTTTTGTGGTTTTATGGCAGAATCTTATCAATAATCACATCCAAGGCGGCTTGCAATTGTATATCTTCTTCCAACATCAGGTTGCCTATTCTTCTGCTTAGGCTTTCTTCCATTTCTACTATGATGTGAGGGGTAATGCCTGTGCCATGGATGGATTCCCCTGCGGGGGTAAAGTATTTGGCAATGGTCATTTTTATCGCCGTGCCGTCAGAAAGGGGGAATAGACTTTGCACGATGCCTTTTCCAAAGGTGGTGGTGCCAACCAAAGTGCCTACTTGGGTGTCTCGCACTGCACCGCTTAACACTTCGGACGCACTTGCACTGCGTTCGTTTACCAGTACGACAAGGGGCAGACCCAGATATGTTGCATTTGAATAGTGGTTAATACGGTTGCCTTGTGCGTCTTCTGTATAAAGGACTATGCCTTCTGGAATCAGCATGTTGGTGATATGGTGTACTGTGTCCAGTGAACCGCCAGGATTGTTACGTACATCCACGATTAAGCCGTCTATTTCCGCGGCGTAAAGTTCACTTAGGGCGGTGGTAAATTGCTCTAGCGTTACACGGTCAAAGCCTTCTATGCGAATATAACCTATGGTTTCCCCATAGTGGTAAATTGTGTTGTGAAACACTGTAGGTATTTCCACACGTTGGCGATTGATACTTACATCAAAGCGGGTATTTTCATATGGGCGGAAGATTGTAAGGGTGGTGACAGAGTTTTCTGGGCCGCGCACCAGCCCTACAACTTCTTCAAGGGTGCGCCCGCTTACATCAATGCCATCAACACCCACAATTTGGTCACCCGGTAAAATGCCTGCAAGGGAAGCTGGTGAGCCACTAAATGCCACGCCTACGGTCACTGCCCTAGTGTCTGGGTCTAGGGAAACCAATACGCCAATGCCTACATATGCACCATCCATCCGCTCACGGAAGGATTCAAGAGCAGAGGTGTCAAAGTATTGGGTATATGGGTCGCCCACCCCAATAAGTAAGCCGCGGTACATGGTTTCCAGCATTTCTTCACGGTCGAAGGGCAAAATTGAATGCCGTTCCAGCAAGGTGAATATTTCAATTATCTTGCTATTAGGGTCTGCTCCGCCCCACCGTACACGGCTTTCATATTCACGAAAGCCCACGATACCTGCTGCCATGATTAAGATACCTATTGCAATTCCTGTAAGGAATATGCCTAATTGGCGTGGTTTTCTATTATCTGTCATTTTTAAAGTATTCCTTTCGCGGCTATAAATGATTTTATTTTAAAGCCTGTAAATTGTGGTTGTTCATATATATATGTCCGTGGATTGTAATTTATTTGCGGTTTAGCTTATTTTACCTTAAAATATGTATGGAGGGAATGATAATGTCTTTAAAGCGGAAATTGCTTCTTATATTTAACCCCAAATCGGGGGTGCAAAGATTCACGCCCTATCTCTTTGAAATTATTGACAAACTTACGGCGGCGGGCTTTCTTGTGACAGCCTATCCAACCCAAGCGGCAGGAGAAGTGCGCCAAATGATTGCCCAATATGCAGAAGGGTTTGATTATCTTGTTTGCTCTGGCGGGGACGGCACAATCAGTGAAGCCATTGACGCGCTGATGAGACTTAAAAAGCGTCCTGCTTTTGGCATTATTCCATCAGGCACGGTCAATGATTTTGCTGTGTCACTGGATATTCCTAAGGATGTTTTAACGGCGGCAGATGTCATTACAGGTGCTGTACCGCGGCCTGTAGATGTTGGGCGATTTGGGGATAAACATTTTTCTTATGTGGCTGCTTTTGGTATGTTTACAGATGTCTCCTATTCTACACCGCAAAATACAAAAAATATGATTGGTAAGCTGGCGTATTTTGTTGAGGGTATCAAGCGTATTGGGGCAGTAAGCCCCACCTATTGCGAAGTTATGCTGGATGATGAGATGGTGCGGGGCGAATTTTCCCTAGGTGTTGTGGGCAATGCACATTCTATTGCAGGCTTTAAGATTCCAGAGGAAATAGGTGTACACATGGATGACGGTTTATTTGAAGTGTTGCTGGTTCGTGAACTTCACACCATTAAAGACCGTCAAGAACTGATTTCATACTTACTTAACCAAGATACCAAAACAAACTCGGCAATTCTTCGCAAGGTGCGCAAGGCAAGTTTTCATTTTGCAACGCCTACAGCGTGGACACTGGATGGTGATTTTGGCGGGCAAGTTGAAAAAATTTATATTGAAAATCAGCATCATGCCATAGAGGTTTTGATGCCATTCATAGGAGGTAATACATGATGTGTACCCATTGCGGCAAGATGATTACACCCACCGGCTTGTGCCTAGATTGCGGAACCATGCACAGAAAATTTGATTGGCTTATAACCTGTATAGGCATGGGCGCAATATTGTTATATCCCTTGTTGGGGTTTGTGGCAAACATCATCATATCATTGTTGAATATGGGCGCAACCGCGGTCTTTTTCATTTCATGGGCGGCCATTATTATACCCATTTCCACTGGGGCTGATGTTGTTTTTATGGCACGCAAACGGGCAAAAACGCACAAAACAACGGTTGGACTTATACTGGGTATTGTTGGCATTGGTATTGGTCTTATATTTGCAGTGGTACGGCTATTCTTTTGATTGGCATAAATCTCCCTCTATAGCATAGTATATTGTATCCATACAATTTCAGAAGGGAGATTTAACAATGGATTATCACAATCTTTACAAGGACATATCAGAACGCACAGGGGGCGATATTTATATTGGTGTAGTAGGCCCAGTGCGTACAGGAAAATCTACATTTATTAAGCGTTTCATGGACTTACTTGTCATTCCCAACATTGAAAATAACTATAGTAAAGAACGGGCAAAGGATGAATTGCCACAAAGTGCGGCGGGCAAAACCATCATGACTACCGAGCCTAAATTTGTACCCAATGAAGCCATTGAAATTCATATGGATGATGTGGCTTCATTTAAAGTGCGCATGATTGACTGTGTAGGCTATCTTGTGCCAGGTGCATCAGGTCACTTGGATGGTGATATGCCGCGCATGGTATCCACCCCATGGGCAGAAGACAAAATGCCATTTGCCGAAGCCGCAGAAATGGGAACACGCAAAGTCATTACCGACCACTCTACCATTGGCATAGTCATTACAACCGACGGCAGTATTGCGGAGATTCCAAGGGAAGATTACATAGAAGCAGAAGAGCGGGTTGTCAGAGAGCTTAAAGCAATCAATAAGCCTTTTGTCATGTTGCTAAACACCCAAACCCCATTTTCCCCAGACACTGACCGCTTGCGGGAAGAACTTGCCGAACGACACAGTGCGCCAGTCATTGCAATCAACTGTGCGCAACTAAAAATTGAGGACATTCATGCTGTCATTGAAAAGGTACTTTATGAGTTCCCTGTTCAGGAAATCCGCCTAAATTATCCAAAATGGATTGAGACTTTGCCTATTGACCACTGGCTAAAACAAAGCTTCATTGGTGCAGTCAAGCAAATGGTATCTGGTGTAGGCAAACTTAGGGAAATGCGTAACCACATGAATATACTTGAAGAAAATGAATATGTAAAAAAGGCTTTCCTAGAGAAAATTGCCCTTGGTGAAGGCACAGCCCACATAGAACTCAGTGTAGATGAAACACTGTTCTACCAAATTTTAAGTGAAACCACAGGCATGGACATTGCTGGAGAATATCAACTTATCTCTACAATAAAAATCCTAGCCGAAGCTAAAAAAGAATATGATAAAATTAAATATGCGCTGGAAGAAGTCCACCGCAAGGGCTACGGCATCGTAACCCCTGCCACAGACGAAATGAAACTAGACCCTCCTGTACTCGTAAAACATGGCGCGAAATATGGCGTGAAAATTCGCGCCAGTGCGCCAAGTATTCACTTGATACGTGCGGATATAGAAACCGAGGTAAGCCCATTAGTGGGCAGTGAAAAACAAAGTGAGGATTTAATAACATACATTAACCAAGAGATGAGCGAAGACCCAAGCAAAATATGGGATTTAAACATGTTTGGAAAATCTATGCATGAGATGGTGCGGGATGGGTTGCAAAACAAACTCTTCCGTATGCCGGAAGATGCGCAGATGAAATTTCAGGATACATTACAGCGCATTATCAATGAAGGCTCTGGTGGGTTAATTTGTATTATATTGTAGATATGCATAATTTACCTCCCTTAGAATCGTTCATACTATCTTGACATCTGTTCGTATATTTGTTTAAATGAATGAAGTTAAAAATGGGAGGGATTTTCCATGGCATCAAAAGCCGATATGTATCTTATGTCGTACAATGAGTATTTTCCAGCAGAACGTATGTTAGAAATCCAAGACAGACTAGGGAAACTTACAGATGAGCAGTTCAACTACTTGCACACTGCAAAATTGCATAACCCTACCACCATCCTAATTATGTCTATTATACTTGGGGAGCTTGGTGTTGACCGCTTCATGCTTGGTGATATTGGTCTTGGTATTGGTAAGTTATTGACACTGGGTGGCTGTGGTATCTGGTGGATTATCGACATGTTTCTTGTAAGAGACAGAGCAAGAACTAAAAACTATGAAACCCTTATAGGTATGCTAAATTACTTGGACGCACAAGGTGGCGGCATGGGTGGCTATGGTCAGCAGCACCAGTAGTAGAGTTTTAATTGCCTTTGGTATAGGCGTAGCGGTGATTATTGTTTTCGCCACTACGCCTATTTCTATACCCTGCATTTTTAAGCTGATTTTTGGCATACCCTGCCCTGCTTGTGGGTTAACAAGGGCTTTTATTTATCTGCTTCAATTCAATTTATCTGCGGCTTTGCGCATGAATATTTTGTTAATTCCTTTGCTTATTGGCGGAACAGCCTTCTTTGTATGCGCATTCGTAGAGCAAGTCACAAAAAGACCTGCATTAAATCGCTTCAATGCCTTTTTGGCTAAAAAATGGATTATTGCCATTGCAATTGCTTTGATGTTGGCATCTTGGTATTATAATATAACCGTAGCATGTATAACATGCTAACTCAATTGAAAAAGGATGATTGTCAATGAACACAACAGACATGATGAATGTGGCACTTAAACTAGCAAACCTTGATAAAATGCCCAATGACTGCGGCATTGTTGTGCCAGGTGAGGGTATTAAAAATGTACTTATGGGCGTAGATATGGATACGGCAGAGCTATTGCTGGCAAAAGAATTGGGTTTTGACTGTGTTGTATCACACCACCCCCGCAATACCTGCCCTGATATGCTAGATGTGTTAAATGAGCATATTATTAAACTGGAAAAATTGGGTGTGCCGCGAAATAAGACACAAAAAGCCTTAGCCGCACAAAAGGATACATTAAGCTTTAACCGACATGTATCAAACTCACGTCGCAGTGAGTCTGCCGCAAAACTTTTAAACATGCCTTACATCTCTTTGCACACCCCCGCGGACCTTATTGGTGAAGCCATTGTTCAAAAATTCTTGGATGAAAAATTTGGAAATAAGCCTGAAACCACACTGGAAGAAGTTACAGCCGCTTTAGAGGAAATTCCAGAATATAAAAACTCAAGCCGCAAACCTGTCATTCGTGTAGGCAATAAAGATAGTTATGCAGGCAAAATTTATGTACTCATGTCTGGATTAACAGGGCCAGGAGCTGATGTATTAAAGGCTTATTTTGATGGGGGCGTTGGTACTTTGATTAAGATGCATATTCCAGAAAAAGACGCAAAAGAATTAAAAGAGCAAAACATCGGTAACGTCATTGTTGCAGGGCATATGTCAAGTGATTCAATAGGCATGAATGTCATTGCAGACAAGTGGCGCGAAAGTGGAGTAAAAGTGACAATGATGTCTGGTGTTATAGATAGCAAATAAAGGCGATTGATTAAAAAACCGACACAGAACCAAGTGATTATTGGTTTTGTGTCGGTTTTTTTGTTTATATCCAAAAAAGGCATTGTAGAACAAGCAAAGCAAACCCCACCTTGATATAATCATTTCAGAATTATTCAAGGAGTAACAAATTGAAAAAAATATTGAAATATGGTCAAAAGGATTTGATATTAGGGAAGACTATAAAAATATATGGAGGTTGACATGCACGCATGGGAATCAATACAAAAGGTTGTAGATTATATCGAAGAAAATTTAACTAATCATCATTCACCTGAGGAGTTATCAAAAATTGCCGTCCTTTCGCCATTTTACTTTCAGCGTTTATTTGCTCGCCTTGTGAAGCGGCCTGTTAATGAATATGTAAAAATGCGTAAACTGGCAAGGGCTTGTAAAACCCTAGAAGACAAAAGCAAGCGTATACTGGATATTGCTCTTGAACATGGCTTTAACAGTCATGAGCATTTTACAAAAACATTCAAAAGTGCGTTTAAAATGACACCAGAAGCATACCGCAATAATCCTGTTCGGTTAAATCAAGTCATGAAGCCTGATTTATTACTTGGTTACACAATAATTGATGAAGATGTACCCCTTATTACTGACAGTATCGTTTTGAAAATATCACGCAAAACAATAAATGTACCCGAGTATTACATTGGATTTTCTGCAACCGTTTCAGTGTCGGAACAGACCCCACTTGGAAAAACCACAGGAATAGATGTACCTGGTCTATTGTGGGATAAATTTCATAAGCAAAAGGATGAACTAAAAGGGATTATACCTAATGGTATAGCCTTTGGAGTTTCAACCTTTGGAGATGATGAAGATGGCACTTTTAACTATTTTGCAGGGGCTTCTGCCACACCCCACGCAACGGTATATGATGATGTCACAACTTGGGCACTTCCTGCCGCCGAATATATTGTATGTTCTTTTGAGGCTGAAAATATGACTGAATTAACAACTTCTGCATTGGGCAAAAGCATGAACTATCTGTTTGGCACTTGGCTTCCTAAACATAATTTATCAACACAGCCATTTTCAGCAGAAAAGTATGTGACGGTAAGCCCTGAAATATGTAAGATGGAATTATGGGTAATACCAGTACCAATCAATGACAAAGACATAAATAGTCACCGCTTACAATGGAGCGAATGCTTTGACAGTGTCAATGAACCGTCAAAAAGCCAAATAAGCACATTTGTTGACACACCTTTATGGGATGATTTTTCTGGTTATTTGCAAGAGACATATGATGTAAAGCCTAAATTGTTCTATAGTCATTGTTCCATGCATGAGGGCATTTGGAAGGGATGGAACATCAAATATAAAAAAAGCAACAAAGCATTATGTACACTTTACCCCAAATCGGGATACTTTGTCGCATTGATAGCCATAGGAATACGCGAGATGAACGAAGCCGAATTACTAATGCCTTCATGTACTGAATACACACGAAAACTATTTGAACAGACTGTTTTGGGGCATAGTGGTAAATCCTTGGCGTTTGATGTGAAAAATGCAAAAATTCTTGATGATGTGAAAAAATTAGTCTCATTGCGTGTGGTTAAGCCATAGTCTTATTGTTAAAAAATATGAAGGATATCGTAATATTCAAAAAATATTACACTTGACATCAGAATATAATCAGAATAAAATAACAATGTTAAATTATATAGCATTGTTATTAAATATGTTTTAGTTTAAGTCCATTAAAAGGGATAAAAAATACTCTAAACACTCACTGGGAGGAATAGGGATATGAAAACATTAGTTGTCTATGCAAGCAAATATGGGTGTACAGCAGACTGTGCAAGTTACTTAAAAACCAAAATATCGGGAGATGTAACACTGGTTGATATCAACAAAGCCCCTAAGCAAATTGAACTTCATTCATTTGATACAATTGTCATTGGAGGGTCTGTGTATATTGGCAAAATTTCAAAAAAACTTCGTACATTCTGCGAAAATAACCTTGATGTGCTTACAAAAAAGAGCATTGGTATTTTCCTTTGTGCCGCACTTTCTGAACAATTTAATGAAACGTTGAAAACCAACTTTCCAGCCCTATTATTAAAATCCGCAAAAATCACAGCGTTATTCGGAAGTGAGGCGCGGTTAGAAAAGTTGACATTTCTTGATAAGACTATAATAAAAGCCGTTACCAAAGGGGATTATAGTCAGTTTAAGATTAAAAAAGAGACGATGGATACATTCGCCAACGCAATTTAAAATACCAACCTCGAGGCAAATGAACCTGAGGTGGTAAAAGATGTGTTTTAAACTGTCTAAACAACCAAAACATTCACTCGTGGAGTAATGTCTAGGCTTTCAAAGATTTTCTGCCAATTATCTGTATGGGCTTTGTATAAGGGATAGTTTGTTTTTCGCAAATGGTCTTGAAGATTGAGTGCGTCTATTTTGTATTCTCGTTGAAGCTTGGTGAGTACATGGGTTATTTCTGACGCTATTTCGGCGGATAGGGCGTGTTCTTGATTGGTTTTGGTAGATTCTTTTGTGTTGCCTGTTGCGGTTACTTTGATGACAACATGGAGGTTTTCATCAAAGATGATTTCTACCTCATGAGATTCTACTTTCATGGGGACTTGATTTGCAGTTACTACCGCCCCATCATTTCCTTGTGGAATGCACCATAGAAAGCCCCGCAGTTCTTCAGGGGTTAGTTTTCCAACCAAATTGCTATCTTTTACAACAACTGCGCCAATGAGTTCCAGCTCATCATCATTTGTACATATTTGAGGGATTATTGCGCTATTTATTTCAGTGCTGAATCCCTCGAAATCTAAAGCAAAAGCTGTACCGCCTAATTTGTTTTTATGGCTAAAAAGTTCTGATACATACAACCCTGGTAAAGTTTCACCTGGAGGTTTGGCTTCTAATATTTCTGTTGGGTCATCTGCCGCAAGCATGTATATACTGGCACAAATTTGCGGCATTTTGCTTACAACATTGATTACACCGTTGATATGGCGGGGACTTTCTAATAAGTCTGTACCCAGAATCAGCAGTTTTGCTTGCCCATAGTAAAGTTGTTTATCTGTTTTTGCATCCAGCTTTTTTAGGGCTTCGGTAATAGTTTCGCCTTCGGCAGTTTTAATATTTTGCTCTGCTTCTTCATCGCTTTTGCCTAAAATGGGAACACTAAGGGACACAATATAGTTATCATCTTCACATTTATCAATGCCCATAGCAACAACAAAAGCACGGTCTTCCATCTCTACCCTATCCCAGCAGGCTGTGAAAGTGAAGGATACAATGGCTAAAATGAAAGTAAAAGCTGCGGTTTTAAGTTTACCCTTACCCCATGTGCTTATTTTTGCCGCAATAATGAGTAAAATTGGCAGTACAATGAGAAAGAATACCCCTGTAGTTAAATACAAGTAGTCTAAATATTGATAAATTTCCCTTTGGGAAAAGGGAATATTGCTTATAGCAAAAACCCCAACAGCAGTCAATAAAACACCTTTAAGCAAGCGATTTTTTTTAAATTGTAAAATGTCCCTTGCCAATATACCGCCAAAGAATAACATTGCATTACCCAGTACAAATGCAGTAATTATCCAAAAACTAAACATGAGTGCTTCTTGACGCTCAATAAAAGAGCCAGGAATATTTATCATATCCATCATTCGCAAAACGGGCCAAGCTTCGTTTGCCACACCACGCCCAAAAGCTACAATGGTTGCCATTGTAATCAGCGTAATGATACCACCTGCCACAGCAACTGCACCTACAACAGGGCGAACCAGCGGTTTTTTTCGCGGCAAAAATGGCGACACAAGTAACAGCATTTCCATCCCTGTAAAAATAAAGCCAAGACGTAGTATACTGGTTATCAATGTTTGGGGCGGTGTAACCAATACAGGTTGCAAATTTGAAAAGTTAGCATCCACAGCCGCACATATAAATAAGAAAATACTTGGCAAAATCATCACTAAAATCAAAACTTCTGCAACTCTTGCACGGGTTTCAATACCTTTGGCAGCGGCATAGGCACACACAGCCAGCATGATGGCACTAACGACAGGCATGGGTGTATTTGGAAGTAATATTTCTCGTACAATTTCCATAAACACACGCATTTCAAGCCCTGCCGCTAGTACCAATTTTGCCCACAATGCCACACCAATAAAATACGCCAAGGGCTTAGTCAATAAAATGCCTGTAGACTCAATGAAGGTTTTTGGCGGTGTGTCTTCACCTTCTGCTGTTGCTTTTGCCACAGCTTTTATTGCAAAGCATATTAGCGCACCAATAATCATTGCAACCACTGTAAGCCCCAGTGCAATCAGCCACCCATCCTGCCATGTACTGCCAAGAAGATTAGCCGCGCGGCGGGGCAGTACAATAACCCCTGTACCCATCGCACCTAGGATGATTAGAATTTGAAGTTGTCGCATTGTAATTTTTTCATTAGATGCCATGGTTTTACCTCTTTGGAATTAAGATTTTTTTGAAGGGTTGGACTGCATTCTAATATCTTGGTCTTTTCGTGCAAAAAAAGGTCTACGTCTCAAGCTAAATAAGGGAAAGCGGAACAAACTGTCTTTCAGGTCTTCCCATTTATTCATTTCAGAAGCGGCAAAAGGCATAAGATAGGGGAAGCCAAAGCTTTTCATGGACGCAAGATGCACTAAAGTAATCAGCAAGCCTAACCACAGCCCTAGGAAGCCAAACGTTGCAGCTAAAAATAAGATACCGTACTTTACTAATCTAAAACTGTATACCAGCGAGATACTTGGGATTGCAAAAGTTGCAATGCCTGTCATGGCAACGATGATGACAACAATGGGACTGACCAATCCTGCTTCTACAGCGGCTTGCCCTATGATTAACCCCCCCACAATGCCAATTGTTCCGCCAGAAGCATTTTTAAGACGAATGCCCGCTTCCCGTAGAAGTTCAAAAGCAGAGTCCAGTAATATGATTTCCATAACCACTGGGAAAGGAACCGCTTGACTTGCTTCGGCGAGTTTAGAAGCCATTAGTAAGGGAATCATTGACGGGTGGTAAAGGGCTATTGCAATATAAATGCCCGGCAGGGCAACGGCAATGAATGCGCCAATAAAGCGCAAAAAACGTGTGGCACTCATGACTTGCCAACGGCTGTAATAGTCCTCTGACGCTTGGAAAAAGGCATTTAAGGTCACGGGAACGATGATGACAAAGGGGGAGTTGTCTACAATGATAGCAATGCGCCCTTCCAATAAAGCTGACGCGGCTTTGTCAGGGCGTTCTGTTAGCTGGGCTTGGGGGAAAGGGCTTAACCAGCTTTCTTCGATAAGCTGTTCTACACTGCCGCTATCCATGATTGCGTCAATTTCTATGGATTGCAGACGTTTTTCTACTTCTGCCAACACTTCTGGGCGAACAATACCTTCCACATACATGAGTGCAATGTCGGTTAGACTACGTGTACCTAGTTTGGATTGTTTTACTTTGAGTCCTGTGTCGCGGATTCTTCGGCGGATTAGGGCAGTATTAAAGCGCATGACTTCGCTAAAGGCTTCTCGTGAGCCTTGCACAACCACTTCTGTCTCGGCAGATTGTACTCCGCGGTTGGGAAAGCCTCGTGTGGCAATGATGATAACTTTTGTAGAATTTTCTACAAAAACGGCTGTGTCCCCTGCCATGATAAAATAAAGTACATCTTCCATCTTTTCTGCTTCGGAAAGGTCGGACGTGGCTATGCCTCGGTCGCGCAAGGCTTCGTACAGTCCTGCGGATTTTTCATCTGGAGTTAAGGCTGACCAGTCCATGTCAAAAATCCGTCTTATAACGGTTAAATCCATAAGGTCGCGTTGGGTCATTGCGTCAATATATGCCATATAAAGGGATGGCGCACCTTCACCGCCAGGGGTTAGTTTTCTCCCGATATAGTCTGTGCTGTCGGAAAAAAGTTCAGTTAACAGTTCGATATTGTCGTCCAAATTTATGCTTGGGTTTTCTGGAATTGTGGATTGCGTCATAAATTTCACCTCAATAGCCACATTTTGCTTCAATAGTTCTAAAATTATGCATATGACATTTGTGTGATATCACATAAGCAGGGTATAAAATTTGGTATATTAGCTAATGACAATGTTTGTATAAATATTGTAATATGTCAATTAGATTACACGCGGGTGTGAAACCTTTATTCACCGCATATCTTAGGAGGTAATTTTATGGCTGGATTAAAGCTTAAAAACATTGTGAAAAAGTACCCTAACGGATTTGTTGCCGTTAATGACTTCAATATGGACATTGCAGACAAGGAGTTTATCATTTTTGTAGGGCCTTCTGGCTGTGGAAAAACCACGACTTTACGTATGATTGCAGGACTTGAAGAAATTACCGAAGGTGAATTACACATTGGCGACAAAATTATGAACGATGTTGCGCCAAAAGACCGTGACATTGCTATGGTTTTCCAAAACTACGCCCTTTATCCCCACATGAGTGTCTATGATAATATGGCGTTTGGTTTGAAACTTCGCAAAACACCCAAAGCTGAAATTGAAAAAAGAGTGCATGAAGCTGCCAGAATCCTTGACATAGAACATTTGCTAGACCGTAAGCCAAAGGCACTTTCCGGTGGACAACGCCAACGTGTTGCGATGGGGCGCGCTATTGTTCGTGAGCCAAAAGTTTTCCTTATGGACGAACCTTTATCAAACCTAGACGCAAAACTTCGTGTACAAATGCGTACAGAAATTACAAAACTCCACCAAAAATTACAAACCACTTTTATATATGTAACCCATGACCAAACAGAAGCGATGACACTAGGTACACGCATTGTTGTTATGAAAGACGGCGTTGCCCAACAAGTTGACTCACCTGCAAACCTATACAATAAACCTGTTAATTTATTTGTGGCTGGCTTTATCGGTTCGCCTCAAATGAACCTTGTAGAGGTTAGTGTAGAGAAAAAAGGCAGTGACATTTGCCTTATGTTTGGAGAGTTTTCAATCAAATTACCCGCAACCAAAGCAAAGGTAGTTGAAGAAGGCGGCTATGTAGGCAAAACTGTCATTATGGGCATTCGTCCTGAAGACCTTAAAGATGAAGAAATGTTTATCAGCCAATCTCCAGACTCCATCATTAAAACAGAAGTTGAAGTTACCGAACTTTTGGGTGCAGAAGTTTACCTTTACCTCATGTGTGCAGGGCAACAAATGGTTGCCCGTGTAAACCCAAGAAGCACAGCCAAAAGCGGAGACACCATAACCATGGCACTTGATGTACAACGTATTCATGTTTTTGATAAAGAAACCGAGCAAGTGATTACAAACTAAGATAAATTTTAATAATAAAAAAAGAAAGTTAATAGAAATGCACCTATCATCTGATTTTCAAGATGATAGGTGCATTTTGTTAATGCGTTAGAGAGAATAATGGTTAAATACTTTCTATCACACAGGCGTAGCTGCTTGTTTAGTAGATGGCTGAAATGCAATAGGTTTAATTTGATTTCTAGCTTCACCAGATAATGCTTTAAGCAATCCAGCTGGCGATAAAACGCCTTGCTTAAATATTTTATTTTTCTTGTAAAATCGAATATATTGCTCTGTTTTGACAAGGGTTTTGCTTCGATAAGCTTCAGTAATATCAAAGTCTGTTTTCACTACCAAAGACTCTGTGCTATTGCTTCTTGCATAATCATAAAAAGCTTTTTCATAACTAAAAACCATAGCCAGCAAACCATTATAATCGGTACCAATCTCACGCCTGCATAAGTCAATAAAAAACTGAGCTGCCCGGTCATCATCTTCATAATTTATAAAAGTGCTGTCAATTACGAAATTTTCAGACGCGTTTCTTTCATTATGAATATCCGTTATGATATCTTCCATCATCGTGTATAGCGTCAACAAACCATACTTGCCTATCACATGCTTTACAGAAAGTTTAAAACAAGAAAAGAGTGCTGAAAAACATATAACAAGTGTATCAAAAAATGGGTATTGAAGCCTCACTTCTGTATCAAAGACGTAGCAGTGAGAAAACATGTCGGGATATGCTTTAACAAGAGAAACAGAGATTTCATCCATTTTGTTATGATATAGTGTAGGCTTTGACTTCTCAGGTGAGTAGTACATAATATCCTTTACTTTCTCATATTCAAATGTCATAGGGTATAATTGAAAACAATGCATCTGTATCACAATAGGTCTTGTCAGTTCCTTGAAAAGGGATTCAATAAACATCACAGTTTCCTTAAAATCATCTATTGTTTCATCTGGAAAACCATAAATAAATGAAGCCGTAATGTTAATCTTAACGAGCATACATTCTCTTATTACATTAAGAGCGGTCTCTAGATTTAAGTTTTTCTTGATAATTTTTTGCATTCTAGGCGATGCAGTTTCTATCCCTAGGTAGATATTCCTACACCCTGCTTTTTTTAAGTGCTTCAGCATTTCTATCTTTAAAACATCAGTTCTTGATGAACAACCCCACGTAAAGGGCCGATTACTTTCAATGAGCTTATTACAAAATTCCATCAAACGCTCATGGTCAGCTGTAAACAAATCATGCATTATAGAAAAATGGCTGATTTTGAACTTGTCGTAGTAATATATAAACTCATTAAATAGGTCATCTATGTTTTTTAGCCTAAAATTTCGCTCCCAAAAAATACTTGTTGCGCAGAATGTGCAATTGAAAGGACAACCACGTCCCCCCTCTAGTGGAATTGACAACGCTTCATCAGCAGCAATTGTAGGAAAGGTATATGGAGAATAGTCTTGAATGCTATACTTTACTAATTCCGTTCCTGCTAACCGCTTAGGTGATTCATTTCTTATGATAGAAGCATCGCCCGCCCTATATGCTATCCCTGGAACATCTTTTATATCCTTATATCCTATAAGCGACTGCATCAAATCCACTGCCGTAAATTCTGATTCGCCTAAAGCAATTGCGTCAACAAAATCGAAAGCAGTCAAACAACTTTTGTACGTATGTGTGGCCTGTGGACCTCCAAACACGATTTTTATACTACTATCATTATTTTTTACATGTTGGGCAACTCTTACAGACACATCAAAAGAGCAGGACATTGTGTAGAACCCAACTATTTTCGGCTTCTTTAATGTAATATATTGAGCAATGTTTTTAACATTTACCTCATAATCATTTTCGTAACTAAATTTATCTGTAGAATAAAGATAATCAAAGTCAATAATATCAACACTAAAATGTGGCTTTAGCACTTCACGCAAAGTTAGCAATCCTAAATGTATGTGATTTTGCCAGTGAGTGCGCTTCGTAAACTCAACACTTCCCACAAGGATAATATCCATAGTATATAACAACTCTCTTTCTTAGTCGAATACACATATCTAAAGTCATTTATTAAAAGATGGGGTGAAAAATAAGGTGCGGTATACTACAGTTTTTTACTTAGGCTTTCAGTGGATAGACTAGATGACAAATAACTACATTGTTATTTGGTATTTTTGACCAGCATGGTCTGTCTGTGTAATTGCGCCACCAGCTACCATTTCGAGATCATTGTCTTCTAAATCAATTTCGATTTCTGACATTCCATTAAAAGCTTCTGCAAACTCATCTTCAGTCACACCTTTGAGATGGTCTTTGCAGACTTCATAAAATGGTGAAAGATTACCTTTTGAAACTTGAGCCTCAATAGACTTTATATGCTCTATTATTTCTGGTTTTTTGAATAAATCTGTTATTTTTTCTCTCAGATTACTCATTAAGTCACCTCCTATTTTATTTATTTTTCACCCCATAAACTGTAGTACTCATTAGAGTTTTTTAACATAATCATATACAAATGGTAATAATAAGTAATAATTTTCTTTTGAAAATAGTATGGAACACAACTCACAAGAAATGACTAGTTTCTCAGGAATAGTGATATCTAATGAATTGTTTTCTACTATATCCAAAAAACAATCAAATCCATAATTACGTAAAAGGTATAAGAAGGGATTATTTTTTAACTTAATCAGGCTTTGTGGCACATCAAGTTCACACATGTTTCCAACTATAAGTTCAGTTTCATATATATATGGATTGCAGCAAGGTCTTATGGTTCCGTCATAGTCCACTGGAAACGAACCTTTTTTTCCGCAAAATAAACCTCTAGGTAAAGTTTCCCGAATAAATCTATCTGGGTTGATATTTTTTGCAGCATTGCCAACGTTGGAACATGGTACAAATTGAATGTCGATACATGATAAGTCAGCACCTATTTTATTTATTATATCGCCAACGTTTGAATCATTTAATATAACAGCTTGAATAGTTGCCCTAATATCTAATTTTTTAGCAGCACGAATTAGATTCTTTATATTGTGAGCAGGAACAAACTTAGCATGGAACTCATCATAACTCATACCCAGCACAGTTAAACCAGCTTTTTTGAGTTCCACGACACGTTTTTCAACCTTTTCATAATCATCAGCCCAAAAGCCATTTGTGATGACTGATGTAGATTTTCCCAAAGAACTAGATATAGAGATTAATTCTTTAAGTAAATCAAAATGCAAAAAAGCTTCGCCGCCAGAAAATCCTATCCATTCTATGGGCGTATCTTTAGAGCTTACAATGTATCTTTTTGAATTTTCATAATTCATTGTAATTGATGGACAAGATTCCGAATAATCACAGCACATAGAGCAGGATAAATCGCAATCATTTGTAATTCTTAAACCTAAAGTTTTGTACCTCACATTGAATCCCCCTCACGCATCGACTGCTATGTAAATAAGTTATATGATGAAACTATACGTAAAGTAATACATTTATCAATGAGTTTTTGTACCTCATATAGCTTAATAATATAATATTGTCATATTACGTCTTAAAAACGCGATTCGTAATAACTAACCTATATCATTGCAGTAACTTAAATATAGATTTATGTTTAAGTGCCGTTTAATTATAACCCTATACATTATTGGATTCGTCTTTATAAATAAGGATAGTCAACAGAATCCTTGTTTTTATGTACATATTTTATCCTTTCCCTGCATAGATATTTAGATGTGAAAGGGGTGGGCATATTGGAGAGAGTACCCTATAGGCGCGTTGCGCCATCGCGGAATGTCCATGGGCGGCAACGATATGAAAGATATGAGCAACGGGAAAACCGAGAGATAACTGCCAGTGAGTCAGTGATTGTGCAGTGTATCATCTGCGGGATTTTGATTGTAGCTGTTTTGATAATTACCATGGTAGATATTGCACCGACCCAGCAGTTGCGTGAAGGATTGCGTCAAGCCCTTGCAGGGGCTCATACAGTGGAAGAACTCGTAACTGATGTGCGAAATTTCAGCGAAATATGGCTTGGAACAGCAGAACATTTACCCGAGCCAATGCCTGAACAAACCATGCCGCCATCAGAACTTCCGCTTAGTTATGGCATTCCACCAATCGTCATACCGCCCCAAGCAACATCACCTGAATATTATTATCCCATGACGTCCGCCCCAGAAGCGTCAAACCCACAGAACCCGGGGACGTCATTAGCTCCGGGACTGTGGGAATAACCGAAGGGCTTTCGGTCATTGACTATCCTGAATATTTTTATAATGATGAATTGCCCCTGTGGATAAACCCTGTCACAGGGCGTATTTCATCCCCTGCGGGAATGCGAGATAATCCAATTACAGGACTTCGTGAATTTCATGATGGGGTAGACATTGCTATTCCAACAGGCACACCCATTGTTGCCCCTAAGGATGGCACTGTTGTTGCAGCAGGGTTTTCTCCAAGCTTCGGATACTTTATGAGAATTGCTCATGATAACAGCTTATATACTACTTTTTATGCCCATTTGAGCAGACCTTGGGCTGTCATTGGCGATATTGTGACCCAGGGTACACTTATTGCCTATTCGGGTAATACAGGCATGTCCACTGGCCCACATCTGCATTTTAGCATTTTTTATGATGGTCAGTTTATAGACCCAATGACAAGATTGGATTTTGTGTCATGATTTTTGTGAGGATTTTATTTGCACTAGCGTCCATTTTTATACATGAATGGGCGCATGTGCTGGTTATACGTTTCTTAGGCGGGCGTGTAGATAAGGTCGGTTTTTTTCCGCTGGGTATGTTGGCAAAAGCAAGAAGGCTGGAATACCTTAACACATGGGAAAGATATATCATTTATGCCGCAGGCCCCTTGGCCAATCTATTGATTGCAATGTGGGCATTTTTGACTTCTCATATGTCATACATTGGCGTGGTATGGCTGGACGAGTTGGCTTTTGTAAATTTGACATTGGCATTATTTAATTTACTGCCTGCATTGCCGCTGGACGGGGGACGGTTGGCTTTACAATTTTTAGGTAACTCAATGGGTATTTTACGGGCTGGACGTATTGTACTGCGTATAGGGTGGGGGATGAGTATTGGGTTAATATTGTTAGGCATTGTGCAGGTTGTACTTTTTCCGCCCAATATTACATTATTATGTGCAGGAGAATTTTTACGGCGCAAGACCCGCAATTTTCAACCAGAGTTGCAAGCAGAGTTTCACCGTGCAATAGAGGGCAAACATACTCCCCAAAGGGCAAGGCTTCTACCGACAAAAAAAAGAAATTTACTGTCAAATATCACAGTGAAACAGGCAATGGAATACTTACAGTTTGACAGCTTCATGATATTTTATGTCAATGCAAAAAAAGAGTATCCTCTGACAGAGAAGACACTCTTAAAATATGCTTTTGAAGGTGGTATGCATATATCCGTTGGAGATATATTGTCTAATACCTGCGATACAAACCTATAACCTTACCAAGAATATCACATTCTCGTGTTCTAATGGGTTCAAATGCATTGTTTGCAGGGTCTAGGCGAACAAACTCACCATCACGATAAAAAGTTTTTACTGTAGCTGAATCATCAAGTAAGGCAATGACAATGTCACCATCAGCGGCATCTTGTTGTTGACGCACAAGCACTAAGTCGCCGTCAAAAATACCCTCGTCAATCATACTTTCCCCTTTAACATGCAACATAAAGCAAGTATCATTTTTTACATAGTCTATGGGAATTGGGAAAGTATCTTCAATATTTTCTTCTGCAAGAATTGGCACACCAGCCGCTACGCGCCCTACAATGGGCACATTCACAAGCTCTCGTGTGTTGGCGTAAAAATCTTCTTCTAAAATTTCCGTAGAACGATTTTTCGCAGGGGAACGCCGAATAAAACCTTTGCGCTCCAAAGTTTCTAAATGGGCATGAACTGTGGATGTTGAACTTAATCCAACAGCATCACAAATTTCACGCACGGTAGGTGGGTATCCGTTTTGCCGTATTTCAGCCTTTAAAAAATCAAGAATCAATTGTTGCTTTGCAGTTAAAGCTGCTTTTGCCATGCTAAAAACTCCTCACGTCAAAATCTTAGATTGAATCATAACACAAGATGAAAATATTTGCAAACATATGTGCGTGGTTGTCATGAGATTACATCATGCGATGGTCTATATTTACGAATTTTGTTTGTGACCCAAGGTACATAAGCTCTACTGTGCCTGTTGGGCCATTTCTTTGTTTTGCAATAATGACTTCGGCATGTCCCTTTTTTAAAGTGTCAGGATTATAGTATTCATCACGGTAGAGGAATGCCACCACATCGGCATCCTGCTCTATTGCGCCTGATTCGCGCAGGTCACTAAGCATTGGGCGATGGTCTTTGCGGGCTTCCACGGCGCGGGAAAGCTGTGCTGCAACCAACATAGGAATATTAAGCTCCTTGCCAATGCCTTTAAGCGAGCGGGAAATTTCAGAAATTTCAAGCTGGCGCGATTCGGAACTGCCGCTAGTGGTCATCAGCTGCAAATAATCAATAACAACCAACCCAAGATTTTTTTCGGTTTTAAGCCGACGGCATTTTGCCCGCATTTCTTGTATAGAAAGACCGGGGGTATCGTCAATGTAAATGGGTGCATTAGAAAGCCGTCCCATTGAGCCAGAAATTTGGTCCCAATCTGTATCGGACAAACTGCCTGTGCGTAATTTTTGTGCGTCTACACCAGATTCCATCGCCAGCATACGGTTGCCCAAGAGTTCCTTGGACATCTCTAAACTAAAAATAGCCGTAGGTACCCCTTTTTTAACTGCCGCATGTTGTGCAATGTTTAGCAAAAAAGCGGTTTTTCCCATGGAAGGACGTGCGCCCACTAAAATCAAGTCTGCCGGTTGCAATCCTGCGGTTTTCTTATCAAAGTCAATGAAGCCTGTTTCAACGCCTATGATACTGCCTTGATTTTCGTATAGTTCTTCCAGCTTGTTCATTGCAGAAACAAGGACACTTTCAATATGGGCAAAGTCTCGGGTGCTTCCCCCTTGTGAAATTTCAAAAATACTTTTTTCTGCCCGCTCTAGTATTGCGGCGGCTTCCTCCTTGCCTTCATACCCTGCATTGGTGATATTGGTTGAGGCTTTAATTAGCTTACGCATGAGGGATTTTTCCCATACGATTTTGGCATGGTGGCGGATATTTGCCGATGTGTAATAGGCTGACGCAATGTCTGCCATCCGCTCCCGTCCGCCAATTTGCTCTAAGATACCTTTTTCCAAAAGTTTATCCCCAAGGGTAACAATATCTACAGGCACACTTTTTGAAAAAAGTTCTATCATAGTTTCGTAAATGGCTTGATTGCCAGGGTTGTAAAAATCCTCGCCGATTAAGGTTTCATAGGCAGATGCAATGGCTTCCCTGTCAAAAAGCATTCCAGAAAGCACCGCAAGTTCCGCCTCTTGGTCGTTGGGCGGGATTCGCGGTGCAAATTGTTGATGATTTGGTGGTTCTAACATTTAGTCTGCTACCAATTCAAATTTTAGTGAAACACTTACTTTAGGGTGGAGTTTAAGGGTGGCGGTATGTTCCCCCGTGGTTTTGATGGGTTGTAGGGAGATTTTTTTCTTGTCTATGGCAATACCTGACGCAGACCCTATGGCTTCTGCAACTTCTTTGTTGGAAATTGAACCAAACATTTTACCCCCTGCGCCTACCTTGACTGGGATTTTCACATGGATATCTTTGAGCTTATCAGCAATAGCACGTGCGGCTTCAAGTTCTTCTTTCTGCTGTAACTCAACCTTTTTCTTTTGGGCTTCAAGATGTGCCATATTTTCCTTCGTTGCTTCTGCTGCCAGTTTACGGGGAAACAAAAAATTGCGTGCGTGTCCGTCAGACGCATTAACAACTTGCCCTTTTTTTCCTATGCCTTTTACATCCTCAAGTAAGATTACTTGCATATAATCAACTCCTCATTTGAGATATTTTTTCAAACTTTCTATTAAAGCATCAAGGTCTATTGGTTTGCCTAAGTGTCCGTTCATTCCTACGGCAAGACAGTTTTCAATGTCCTCTTTAAACACATTGGCAGTCATTGCTAAAATGGGTATATCTATAGCACGCACATGGTTGACACCACGTATGGCTTTTGTCGCTTGATACCCGTCCATTTCTGGCATTTGGATATCCATGAGAATCAGGTCGTACTTTGTGATATCGTTTATAAATGCTTCAACGGCGTAAATACCGTTTTGTGCAATGTCTATTTGAACGCCAGTGTTTTCAAGCAATGTGATTACAATTTCCCGATTGATATCTACATCTTCTACTAAAAGAATTTTTTTGCCTGCAAAAACCCCATTGATTCCAGCTTCGTATGAGATATTTTCGTCTGCTGTATCTATATCATCATCTATAGATTCCATCAAAATGGTGAAAGAAAATGTAGTCCCTTTACCAATGGCAGATTTTACTTCTATTGTACCACCCATCAGCTTGATAATTTGCTGTGATATGCTTAATCCAAGCCCTGTGCCGCCAAAGCGGCGGGTGGTACTGGATTCAGCTTGGGCAAAATCATCAAAAATTCTACTTTGCTGTTCAGGTGAAATGCCAATACCTGTATCTTTGACTTGAAAATAAATGGTGTGCTTCCCATCTTTATTCTTGTCAAAATATCCTATGGATAAGCTTACTTTTCCGTTTTCGGGGGTAAATTTTATGGCATTCATCAATAAGTTGGTTAAAACTTGGGTGAGGCGAAGCTCGTCAAACAGTACTTTACTTGGCACTTTAGGGTCAATACTTAACTTAAACTCCTGTTGCTTTTCTTCAGCCCTAAATTTGCATATATTTGCAACCTGATGAATCACTTTTTTAAGATTTGATTCAAAAATAAAGAGTTCTAGTTTATTTGCTTCAATTTTTGAAATGTCAAGAATATCGTTGATTAAGCCTAAAAGATGACGGCTTGCGGTTTCTATCTTGGTCAGACAGTAATTTTTGCGGTCTGTATCTTCCGTGCCTTTTCCTATCATTGTCATGCCGATGATTGCGTTAATGGGTGTACGAATTTCATGGCTCATATTTGCCAAAAACACGGTCTTGTGATGGCTTCTTTTGTCGGCACGGGTTCTTTGTTCATCTATATAAATGAAGCTTACAATCAGTATGAGCCACAATATAGTTGCCAAAGCAATGATGGCGTACATCATGTCGCGTAAAGGCCCAAAATAATCGTCGCTAGGGACAAGTATCCCCCATACCCAGCCATTATAAAGGACGCGTGAAAACAAAAGATATTCTATGCCCTCATAAATCAGCTCATGCCCAAATATCTGTTGCTCACCATGCTCTAAAAGTGCGACTAATCCTTGAAATTCATTCTCATGCTGCCACACTAAAGTGCCTAAAAGTTGGGTATCATGAAAGGCGATGATATACATGTTATTGTCAAGGACAATGCCTATAGAGTTTTCACTGCCCCCAAGACCATCGGTTGCAATGAGTTCAGATAAGCCGCTGGGCTTTATATCCAGTGCAACCGCACCAATCCGTTCACCATTGGGTGCATGAATGTTTCTTATGAGTGATAGCATTGAGTTTTCAGTCACAATGTCGATGTAAGACGGCCCCACCATTACACCAGTGTAATAGGGGTTTTGAAGGGCATGTAAATACCAAGGACGTTCTGATGGCACAAAACACGCTGGAAGGGGAACTTCAACCCCTGTGGTAAAAAAGACAGATTCATCATCAAAATGCAAATAACCAAAAAATCCACTGCCGCTACTTACAAGTGAGTAATTTCTGGGGAATGCATAATAATAAACTTGTCTAATGCCGTGCAAAATCTCATCTTGTGTGTGTCCTGATTCAAACATTAAACTTATGGTATCTGCAAACACTTCCACTGCTTGCCAGGATTCTTCCAGCCCAGCTTCTAACTGTGTTTGACCAAAATCAAGAAGCACACTGGTGGTGCTAGACATGTAATCTTCTACAATATTAAAAACATAGTTGTAGCTGAGTATAACCAAGAGTGAAAAGGCGATGGCTGTAAAAAATATTTGAAACACTAAAGTACGTTTATTATTAACTATCTGTAGTATTTTCCTCATAATTCACCCTCTTTAGACAAACCTGTAGGACACTTTTCCAAGATACTATAAATTACCACACGCCTAAATGCAATGGGAACATTCATTTGTGGAAAATATTTTCGTAAATAATTGCACTTTTGTGCAGAATGTAGTAAGCTTGTGACAGAAGGTGAGGGCATTATCTAATGGATAAAATTATTATAATAGTGAGGACAGGCACTCATGGATAAAATCATTATAAAGGGCGCACGGGGAAACAATTTGAAAAATGTCAATTTAGAAATTCCGCGTAATAAAATGGTTGTTTTCACAGGACTTAGCGGGTCAGGTAAAACTTCGCTTGCTTTTGACACCATATATGCGGAAGGACAACGAAGATATGTAGAATCCCTTTCTGCCTATGCGCGGCAGTTTTTGGGACAGATGGAAAAGCCCGATGTTGACTTTATTGAAGGGTTAAGCCCTGCAATTTCTATTGACCAGAAGACAACAAATCAAAACCCCCGTTCGACAGTGGGTACAGTTACAGAAATTTATGACTATTTACGTCTGCTTTACGCCCGCATAGGCATACCCCATTGCCCAAAATGTGGGAAAGTTGTAGAAAAGCAAACGATTGACCAAATTGTTGACCAAATTTTAATGTTGCCAGAAGGCACACGTTTGCAAGTTTTAGCCCCTGTGGTGCGTGCGCGCAAAGGTGAACACACAAAACTTATTGAAGATGCAAGGCGCAATGGCTATGTACGAGCAAGAATTGACGGTGAAGTCATCGAACTTAGTGAAGAAATTAGCCTTGATAAAAAGAAGAAACACACCATAGAAATTGTAATTGATAGACTCATGGTGCGAGAGGGCATACAAAAACGCTTGTCAGAATCAATAGAAGCTGCCATGACATTAACAGGTGGATTGCTTGTGATGAATACTTCTGGGGCTGGTCGGTCGCCTGACGACGAACTGCGCACCCATACATCAGAAGCGGATGACATCACATTTAGTCAGCACTTTGCTTGCGCAGAATGTGGCATATCCTTGCCAGAAATTGAACCCCGTATGTTTTCCTTCAACAATCCATCAGGGGCTTGCCCAGATTGTGCAGGACTAGGGCGCAAGCTGATTTTTGACCCTGAACTTGTTGTGCCAAATCCCGCCTTATCACTTAATGGCGGTGCAATTGCCGCGCCAGGCTGGAATGCTGTTCGTTCGGAAAGCAGTATGGGACATGCCATATTTGAAGCCTTGTGCGAAAAACATAAGTTTAGTTTGGATACGCCGTATTCCGCGCTACCTGCCAGTATTCATGAGTTGCTCATGAATGGCACTGGAGAAAAGTTGAATATCACTTATATAGGGCAAGACAACCGCAAACGTACGTATCCTTACACATTTGAAGGTATCGTAAACAACTTGTGGCGGCGATATAATGAAACGTCGTCTGTTTCATCAAGGCAAGAGTATGAAAGTTTTATGACAAGTATCACCTGTCCAGCGTGTAAGGGTAAACGATTAAAACCTGAAATCCTAGCGGTTACGGTAGGGGAAAAATCCATTGCGGCTGTTACAGAAATGACCATTGCCCAAGTACAGGTATTTTTTGGTAAATTAGAACTTTCTCCAACACAACTTATCATCGCCAGTGCGATTTTAAAAGAAATTCATGCCCGTACAGGTTTTTTAATTGATGTAGGCTTAAATTATTTAACGTTAGCCCGCAATGCAGGTTCACTTTCTGGCGGAGAAGCCCAAAGAATCCGCCTTGCCACGCAAATTGGCTCTGGGCTTGTGGGTGTTGTTTATATTTTAGACGAGCCAAGCATAGGTCTACACCAGCGTGATAATGACCGCTTGCTAAAAACCTTGCGTCACTTGACGGATATTGGAAATACTTTAATTGTTGTTGAACATGATACTGACACCATGATGGCATCTGACCATATTGTAGACATTGGCCCAAGGGCGGGCATAGGCGGCGGTGAAGTGATTTTTTCAGGGCATGTGGAGGATTTGCTCAATTGCCCAGATAGTATTACAGGACAATATTTAAGCGGAAAGATAAAAATAGAAACCCCAACCACTCGCCGCCCCATTGGTGATAAAATTTTAAAAATCACTGGTGCAACAGAAAATAACTTGAGAGATGTCAGTGTGGAATTTCCGCTAGGTACACTCACATGTGTTACCGGGGTGAGCGGCTCGGGCAAAAGTTCACTGGTGAATCAAATTTTATATAAACGCTTGGCACGTGACCTTAACCGCGCCCGTGTAAAACCAGGGGCACACAAGGATATACAAGGGTTGGAGCATTTGGACAAGATTATAAACATTGACCAAAGCCCAATTGGACGTACGCCCCGTTCAAACCCAGCCACATATACAGGGCTTTTTGACCTAGTGCGTGATGTTTTTTCTCAAACACCAGAGGCAAAAATCCGCGGATACCAAAAGGGGCGGTTTAGTTTTAATGTAAAAGGCGGGCGTTGTGAGGCGTGTTCAGGGGATGGTATTCTTAAAATAGAAATGCACTTTTTACCAGATGTATATGTTCCCTGTGAAGTATGCGGAGGCAAACGCTATAATCGTGAAACACTGGAGGTTAAATATAAAGGCAAGTCTATTTCTGAAGTATTGGATATGACTGTAGAAACTGCCCTTGAATTTTTTGACAACTTACCGCGTTTACGAGATAAACTTCAAACCCTTTATGATGTAGGCTTGACTTATGTAAAACTTGGACAATCATCAACGACTCTTTCAGGTGGTGAAGCCCAACGGGTAAAACTTGCCACAGAACTTTCCCGCCGCTCTACTGGTAAAACAGTGTATGTGCTGGACGAACCCACAACAGGTTTACACGCTGCGGATGTTCACAAGTTGATAGGCATTTTACAACAGTTGACTGATGGTGGAAATACTGTAATTGTTATCGAACACAACCTAGATGTAATAAAAACCGCTGACTACATCATAGACCTAGGCCCAGAAGGCGGAAGCGGTGGCGGTGAAATTGTAGTGTGCGGCACACCAGAAAAAGTTGCAAAACACAAAGGTTCATTTACTGGGTTGTTTTTGAAAGATGTGCTTTAGGGTATATATCCTAGTACTTTCGCTTATTGACCTTAAACTATAAAATAACCACCTACGTTTTGTGAAAGTTTGAATCTCACAAAGTATAGGTGGTTATTTCTATTTTTTACGTAAATCAGGATAACGGTTGTTAAGGTACATATTTGCAAAATCTAGTATCATTTTTTTATCTTCTTCTGAAGAAGTCGCCATCAGTGCTTTCATTTGAAGTATATAAGGGTCTTGTTTTTCTGGCATTTCTGTGATTTCGCCATATAAATATCCAAGTGTAACACCAAGGATTCGAGCAATTTTAAAAGTATCTTTCAGTACCTCAACTGGCACATCAGAATCAATGAATTTAGCGCGAAGGATTCTCATAATGAGATTATTGTGCATGGTCGCACGTATTATTTGTGCGTCAGGATAGTTTGGGCTATCTTCATCATCCAACGTATCTAAAGCTTTGTCGAACAGTACTAATGTTTTACTAAAGCTATGGTGATATCCAATTGCCATTATAAATATTTGTGTAGTAACTCATGTCTAATTCATGAAGCGGGAAGTCAAAATAAAGATGTAGAAAGTTCAAGAAATTTCTAAGATTTATTTCATGGTTTACAGTAATATGATATCCTAAGACAATATGTTGGAAGAGGAGCGGTTTTATGCTTTTATATGAAACCCATATGCATACATCTACAGTCAGTGCATGTGCAATCAGTACGCCAGAAGTACAAGTACGTGCTTATAAAAAAAAGGGCTATACGGGTATCATCATCACCGACCACTTTGTCAATGGATACACACACACCATTACACATTTGCCATGGATAGAAAAAATGCAATTCTTTGTATCGGGATATGAAAAAGCCGCACTAGAAGGGAAAAAGTGCGGCTTAGACGTATTTTTTGGTATAGAGTATTCGATTAACGGGCTGGATTTTCTCATATATGGGTTAACATTAGAGTTTTTAATAGCCCATTCTAACATTGCAGGGCTAACCATAGAAAACATCAGTGCGCTGGTGCGGGATAACAATGGATATATTGCCCAAGCACATCCATATAGAGCAGGGTATTGGATAGATAATCCGCGCCCTGTCAATGCAAAACTCCTTGATGGCATAGAAGTCTACAATGTGACCGACCCAGACCACAACAATCAAAAAGCGTTTCAATTTGCACAGCAACATAACCTATCTATGCAAGCTGGCAGTGACTGCCATGACGCAAAACAGAAAAGACTAAGTGGAATAGAACTAACCAAAAAAGCTGAAAACATCCACGATATTATCCATGCACTAAAATCAAAAGAAGCAAAAATACTCGTCCCAGGGGGGCTTTTTGATAATGATATTAGTTAAGGGTGGTTTCCATTTCATCCTTTAATTTTTGTACAAAGCTTACGACTTGGCTAATTTCAATCTTTTCACTGACAACTTTATCACGGGTAACAACCTCACAGCAATTTTCTTTTAAATTTCTTGGGCTTACAATGACGCGAATAGGAACGCCCAAAAGGTCAGCGTCGGAAAACATTACGCCTGCGCTTACAGAACGGTCGTCGTATATGACTTCTTTACCACTGGCTTGAAGCTGGGCATATAACTTATCTGCAAGTGCTTTTGTCTCTGGGTCAGCGGCGCGAACACAGCAAAGATGGACATGCCAAGGTGCAACAGAAATTGGCCATATTGGCCCATATTCATCATGGCTTTCCTCCACAATAGATGCGGCTAGACGACCAATACCAATACCATAGCAACCCATGATAGGATGGTGTTGGACACCGCTTTCATCGGTATACTTCATGTCCATGGATTTTGTATACTTATCACCCAATTGGAAGATGTTTCCCACTTCTATTCCTCTGGACAAGGTTAATGTGGGCTTATGGCAAGTGGGGCAAATACCGCCCTCTACTGCTTTTGCAAAATCGTGATATTCTGCATTTTCAACATCCCGTGCAATATTAAAACCTGTGTAATGATGGTCAGCTTCATTTGCACCACAACATAAATTGCCAGTGTCTTTCAGTGAATTGTCAAAATAGATAGTCGCATTTTTAAGTCCAACAGGCCCAAGATATCCTGCGACTAAACCACTTTCTTCAGTAACGACCGCAGGAATTAACTCATCTTGTATGAGACGGGTGAGTTTGGCTTCATTAACTTCCAAATCTCCGCGTATGAAAATGATTACATATTCACCTGTTTTGGCTTTTTGATAAATGACTGCTTTGCAGGACTGGGCTAAAGGAAGGTTAAGAAATGTACACACATCTTCAATAGATTTTGTATTGGGTGTGTGTACTTTCGTTAATACATCAGCAGAAGAAACTGCCTCATTTTTTACTACACTTTCTGCATTTTCCATATTGGCGCGGAAATCGCAGTGACTGCATATGACGAGGGAATCTTCACCAATGGGGGTAAGCAACATAAATTCATGAGAGACACTTCCACCCATCATACCTGAATCTGACGCAACAGAAATGACATCTTTAAGTCCTGCACGGGTAAAAATACGCTCATAGGCTTTGTGTCCCTTTGCATAATAGGCTTCAAGGTCTTCTTGTGAAGTATGATAAGAATATGCATCTTTCATCGTAAATTCACGGGTGCGGATTAAACCACCCCGTGGACGGGCTTCATCCCGAAACTTGGTTTGAATTTGGTAAATCATAAATGGATATTTTGCATAGGTTTGCCCATATTCCCGTACGAGATGGACTGCTGCTTCCTCATGGGTCATGCCAAGTAACATTTGTGTATCATTTCTGTCTGTAAGGCGTAGAAGTTCTTTGCCAACGCTTTCAAAACGCCCAGATTCTTCCCACAAGCTGGCAGGCATAACCACAGGAAAAAGCACTTCTTGACCATCAATCCCGTCCATTTCTTGGCGGATTATTTCTTCAATTTTGCGTGTCACACGCCGCAACACGCCATAGGACGAAAAAATGCCATTGCCTACATGTTTAATATATCCGCCGCGCATCATCAGTGCGTGGCTGTCAATGACACAATCCGCAGGACGTTCTTTAAACCTATCACCTACAAGTTTGTCTAATTTCATCTGTTATTCCTCCAACATAGCTTTTAATGTATTCATACTTGTTAACGCCGCTTTAAAATTAAAATTTTCTAACTGCTTTACCAAAATGCCTGCCTCAGGAATTGTACGGAAGGCTTCCAGCAAATTTAATGACTCTGCCTTGCGGGATTCAAGTAAGGGACGCAGTTCATCTAAAAGGGCGATGGCTTTAAACTTATCAAACTCCATATATTTTCCTTTTGAGTCCACACGCCCAATACTTTCAATAACACGGTTTAGTTCATTTTCAATGGGAGATAATTTGTCTTCAATCGGTAAATTTTCTGACAGTAAATTTTCAATATCTTCTGCAAGCTTTGATAATACAGGTTCGTGAATTAACGCTGCCAAGCCCTTTAATGTATGTGCGTTAATATGAGCCGTTTCTATATCCCCTGTATCTAAAGCAGTCATAAGGTCACGCATAAAGTATTGGTGATTTTTTACGAAGTCAGACCGAAGCTTGCCAAGTACATACGCGCTATCGCGATAATCTTCGATATATTCAATTTCTACTGCGTTTTTTGCAGCTTCAATTGTTTCCGGCGTTTGTTTGTCTTTAATATGCTTCATCAGCAAGAAATTTAACTTATCTGTCATGATTGGCTTTGATAAAAAGCCGTCAAAACCACGTTTAATATACATATTCTCTTGTCCTGCAAGGGCATTTGCCGTAAGAATGATGATGGGTGCAGAATAACCCATTCTGCGTAACTGCTTCATGGTTTCAATGCCGTCTATGCCTGGCATCATATGGTCCATAAATACAATATCATAGCTATTGCCGTGTTGGATTTTGTCAATGGCTTCATAGCCACTCTTACATGTTTCCACATGGATACTGTAAACTGCCAGTAGACCCTTGGCAACATATAGGTTTGTTTCAATGTCATCAACAACAAGTACCTTACCATATGGCATAGGTTCAAAGGTACGTCGTTTTATGATTTTGTCTGTTGGCACTTCAAATGATTGAAGTTTTTTAACTATTTCTGCGCCCAAAACTTTAGAAGAACCTATTTTTTGTGGAATGCTGATGGTGACAGTTGTTCCCACACCAACTTTGCTTTGTATATCAATAGTGGCATTCATGATTTCTAAAAGATTTGCCACAATGGGCATACCAAGTCCTGTGCCGCTGATAGTGCTTTTTTCTTGCTCATGGAACCGTGTATAATCATTAAATATGACGGCAATTTGTTCCTTTGTCATGCCAAGCCCTGTGTCCTCAATTATAATCACAAGCATGATTTCATCAGCATTTATAGGTTTTGAACACAATGTTAAGCCAACCGACCCTTCATTGGTGTATTTAAAAGCGTTTGATAAAATATTGATGATAATTTGCTCGATACGAAGGGCATCACCAATGAGTGCTGTAGGTAAATTTTCATCTATATTCATATTAAATTTGATATTGCTTCCGCTGGAAAATTGCAAGTTTACAGCATTGCTGATGAGACTTGGTGTATTGTATTTATCCTCAGCAACAGTCATCTTGCCCCCTTCAAGTTTAGAAAAGTCTAAAATATCATTGACAAGTCCCAAAAGCAATTTACCTGAGCTGTAAATTTTAGAGAAAGATTCTTCAGCATTTTTGGTAATACCAGGCGTTTGCAATCCAATTTCTGAAATACCCAAAACTGCTGAAATAGGTGTGCGGATTTCATGGCTTATGCGTGCCAAAAATTCATTTTTTGCTTTGGCTTTTTCTTCTGCAATGTGCAAATCTTTTAATTCTTCCTGTGCTTGGTGAATCGTCCGTGCAAGGTCACCAATTTCATCTTGTCTATCCATTCCAAAAAGATTTAATTCCCCTGTGTTGCCTATGGTTGCTGCACTTTGGGTTAACCGAAGCAGTGGCTGAATGACGATTTGCTGAATCATAATGCTTCCTGCTATTATTGACAAAATCAGCACCGCGATGATACCCCACACCAATGAAAGATAATCGAAATTAAAAATATCTTGCTGATAGGACAGCACGATAATAGACCAATCTGTGCCTGTAATTGGTGCGATACTTGCAAAGCTATACGCGCCCTGTGAAAGGGGGACAGCCTCAAAAGTATATGCACTTAATTGGTAGATTCCGTCAATACGCTGAAGCAAATGCATTTCAACATGGGTTGCTAAGTTGGGGTTATTCAATGCTTCCGGAATATCTGGGAAAGTTGGCAGTCCATCCGCAAAGGTATCTAAAAGTTCTGCACTGTCTACCCGAACACCACCATATTGGTCAATAATATAGCCGCGCATTTCACCAATGTCAAAAGAACCAAAAGTAGGCTCAAAAATATATGAAAAGGGAAAACCGATGGCAATAACACCTACAAATCGCCCTTGATAATAAACCCGTTGATTGGCCCACATTTGTAAAGTGCCTGGGTCTAAATCTTGTACAGCCATTTCTCTTTGTATGTTCAAGTTAAAAACCAAGTCTCCATCTCGGGTATCAAAAAACCACTGGGCCTCTTCACCCCCTGGAATTTGCCCTAATGATACAAAGGAATCAACAGTAAGCCACTCTGCTGAACCGGGAAGAAAGTCATAAATCTGTAAAGTATCATAAGCCGCAAGTATAAAGCGAGATGTTGGCACTTGTGATGCAAACCCAATCACTTCTTCAAAAGCAAGCTGACGCAACACTTCATTATTATCATCTGCCATCCAGCGGGCAATGGTTGTAGAGTGGGCAAGCTGTGTCATAAGCGTCAAATGGGGATTTATATGGGCTTGAAAATTTCCGGCGGCTTCAATAGAATACTGCCGTGCTATTCTGCGCGATGCATCATTGGCTATTCCGTCCGCTATAAATCCAACAATGATAAGGAGAATGGTGACTGTACATATAGAAATACCCATATACATCCAGCGTGTACGGGTTGCTAATCGTGAGTTGCTTTGCTTGTGTTTTTTCATATATTATCATCCCTGTTGTCTGACGCTTAGAATGTGTCATTTAATTATAACACAAAACCCGCCTTAAATGTTCAAAGACGGGTTTTTAATAAATCTTTTATAGGAAAAATTAACGGTTTATAAATAGTCCAAAAGGTATTGCAACTTCATTGCCGTCAACCATGATGGTCAGCACTAAGTCATAAATGCCATCAAGTACATGGATACGTCTGTAAGCTGCTTCATGGTTTTCGTTGGGACTGGCATCAACGAAGATGGGTGTTGTGTTATTGTCAACAATAATTTCAATCGTTCCTACCCCATTTGCAATGGTGATTGTACCTGTACCGCCATTGCCAGTGGTTGGGCTTTCTGCTCCCCAGTTATCGAAGTTGCCGTTATTATTTCTTGTGCCTGCGCCAAATGGGATACTATCCCCATCTACACCATTTAACCTTATTGCCCGGGTCATATTGTCTGGCGTTGGCCAAGGCATAGTGTCACGAGCTAGGCTACGTGGGACGCTTAGTGAAATTTCATATTCGCCGTCAAAAATATTCAATGTGCGCACTTCAAATCTTACGACTTCTTGGGCGTATTCTGCTACAGAGCCAATGGTATTGACTTGAGAAATGCTTTCAATGCCTTGTAAACGCGATGGCACGGTTTCAGAGGCGATAGCCCAATTGCTTGTGCCTGCGCTATTGATTGCTCTTACACCGAAGTAGTAAGTTTCCCCAAGTTCACCAACAACCCATGCAGAAGTACGTGCTAAGTCTGTATAAGCAGGGACAGTTTCTGTTGTATAGCCATATGCGCCAGCTCTTGGGAATAGCACACTGCGTCCTTCTGCACCAATGTGAACCAGTGCGCGGTCAAATTGCTCACCGTCGTAAGCATATACTAAGTTTCCAAGGTCTGTGATATCTTGGGTAATGAAGATGTTTGGTCTTGCGTCTGCAAGCACAATGCCCAAGGTTCTTACATATTCGCCATTTTCAAATAATGCAACCTCATATGCCTCTGTGGAAATGTCAGATATATCACTCCAGTTGATTGTAAAAGTGTTTGCGTAAGTGATATGACGCAATGAGGGCATGGGGGAATGTTGACGATGCATAAAGTATTCAAAACGGTTGAGACTTACCTCAACACCTATTGGCATAGCTGGTGCATTTGTTGGTACTGGGGGAGGCATAGTGCCCGCATTTGCTATGATATAACTTCTTAGGTCATTTGCTTGTGCTGGTGTACTTGTTCCCCATACACCATTGCCTAGCCCTGCTGAAGGTCTAAATTCACCGTCAAAACCTACATTTTCATTGGTTGGCCCCCATGCGGCATTGGGTGATGGGAAACCAGCATTTGCACCGTATAGTTCGTCACCATAAGGTGCTTCAACGAGGGTTGCGTCTAAGTCTATTGTAATACCCAAATCATATGCGGGATTGAACATGGTTTGTGTAGTAGTATCCAATACGTTTGGCTGTAAAGCGTTAATATCTGCAAGTAATGCATCTAAGTCTGCTTGGGTTACAATACCTTGCACGAAGTTACGCCCTTCGCTTATTTCTGTTAGTGAAGGTACGGGCATTGTGCCGATACTGTCTCCTGTTTCCAAGCTGATATTATCGCCTGTGACCATGAAACCAGCAGCATCACCGAATAGATGATTATGTCCTTGATGGGGTGCATAACCTCTCGCATGTCCGTGACGGCTTCTTACAAATGGGAAGTTTACATTTTCAAAAATATTGCCTTCTGCCCAAATGGTTGCATTGTGTCCTGCAGCAATCGCATAACCTGTATGTCTGTCCATGAGACGATAGTGGAATTGATGTCCTTCAATGTCTTGGTACAGGTTATTAAACACATGGATGTTATGATTCCGCACACGTGGATTTCTTTCTCTGACACCTTGATACCAGTTGTGGTGAAAAGTTCCGTAGTGTCTGTGTACGTTATTTTCCAACGGATGGTTTTGTACACCGCCTACAATAAGATTTGTTTTATCTACTTCAAAGAAGTGATTATATGCAACTGTATATCCTGTGACATTTGGCTCAACGTCAACAACACCTCGTGCCATGCTTCTATCCGTTTCATCATCTGCATGTAAGAATAGATTTTGTCCTGCACGAAGGAAATTGTGATGAACCCATGCATGGCTGACGGTTGGGCCATTGACATTGTTATTGCCTTGCCCGCCAATACGAATACCAAATGCTTGATATTGGTCAACGGTTAAGTTTCGGAACACTAAATTACTGGAACGGATGGTTCTAATGCCCCAGCCATAAATAACCGCATCTGGCCCAATCCCTTCAAATGTAATGTCATGACTAAATTCTTCAACAACCAACATACGGCTATTGTCGCCGCCTGTGGCTTGTTCTCTTACACCTGGAGGCATTTCCACAATAGCTTCTTCGTCAATGAAAGATATATTTTCAAAGCTGCCAACTGTACCTAAAAAGCGAATGATTAACGGATTTCCATTTCTAAATTCGCTGTCAAGGACTAAGTTTTCAGTGGTTAAGTCATCCCAGTTTCCATGGGATACATACATAATGATTGCACTGGGATTAACACGTCCGTCTGGCAAATATCCGCCCATTGTGCCATGGACAAGCATTTCTGGATGATTGTGTGCCCAATAGTCATAACTGCGCAAAAGGTCTTCTGGTGAAGTAAACGCTGCACCATAACGTGGGAATGATTGTGTTTGAAGATTTCCAACTTCAAACAACACATCGCCATCTGTATCAGTGACACGAATGGCATAAGTACCCATTGGCAAACCAGGAATATCGACACGCCAAGTATTGGTATCAATCAAGCGTACAAGAGGCGCATTGTCTTGGTCATTTACCAATGTCCAGTTTCTTAACCAAGTGTTGTCGTTTATTGCGTTGCCTGTACGCCAGTCAATTGCATTTCCACCTGTATTTTCTACATACACGCGAAAAGCATCATTTGCACTACCTGTCCAAGTAGCCCACGCTGCTTCATACCATGTGCCATAAGCCAAAGGTGCATTTTGTCCTGTTTCTGCATGTACATGCATTGGCGCAATTGCAAAAGATGCAACTGCCATAACCATGGCAACTACAAAAGCGATAGTTCTTGTGAAAATTTTGTTCATGTGTGTATTGCTCCTCTCATTATTGTGAGAAAATTTTACCATATATGTGGCACAAATGCAATAAAGTTAGTGCATTATTCATTTTTTGCCTTATCCTTTGTTTTTTGGTCAAGGTCATTTTGGATATTTGCCAAGCGTTCTTGCTTGTAGGTTTCCAAGTAAAGTTCGATTTCGGAAAGTTTTGCAAGCTTTAATTTTGACAATTCGTCAAGTGCCTTGATTGTGTCTTCTTGAGTCTTAGCCAACTGTTCATCTTTTTGCCGCCCTAGGTCAGACTCTAATGTGGAAATTTGGCGGCGCACTTCAGATAGATACTTTTCGGCTTCGGATTTTTCTTTGGCAATACGTACTTCAGTTTCATTGGCTTCATTATTCATGCGCTTCATTAACGTTTCGGCATGTTGAAGTCGGCTGGCACAAATTTGCTCAACTTCGGCAAGTTTATCATTTGTGAGTTTTTCCAGCTTAATCTGGCGTTCTAATAGCAAATCTTTTTCTAATGCTTTATTTTCTTCCCGTAATTTATTGCCCTCTGTGCGAAGGATTGATATTTCTTGCTCCATGGAGAATCGTTGCTGTTTTACATCATCAAGGACTTTTTCTGCCTCGATGATTGCTTGACGGCAGGCTTCTAGCTTTTCAGCCCGTATCGTTTCTAAGGCAGAAGATTTTTCTAAAAAGTTTTGCTCTAAAGCAGCAATTCTTTCTTGGCGGATATCTTCTACTTCTGTCAACTTTGCAAGCCGTTGTGTATCAATTTCTTTTAATTTTTCACTGCGAAACGTCTCTAGTTCCACTTCATTTTTTGCACGTACTTGTTCAAATGTAACGGATAGTTGGTCTATATCTCTAAGCAGTGCGGCTTTTTTACTTTCCTGTGCGGATAGCTCTTTTTCTATGATACTCATTTCTTCCCGATGTCTGTTGCGGAGTTCAGCCGTTTGTTTTCTCCAATCGGTTGCCAATGCAGATTGCTCATCTTCTATCTTGGCAAGGGCTTCTGCCCGTTCAACTTCCAATGTTTTATGGTCATCAATGCGGGCTTTTTCAATTTTGACGATATTTTCAGACCTTGCTCTTTCATATTCATACTCTAGTAGTTTTATTTCGTCTTGTATATTTTGCTTCTGTGTGTGGAGCTTTAGCATTTCTTGGTCAAATTCACGTTTTTGACGTGAAATTTCGCCTAATTGGCGACGCTCCTCTGTTCTTAAAGCACCTAATACAGAAGATTTTTCCTTCTCTGCTTCTGCTAAAAATTGTTCACGCTGAGCATCCAATTCTGCAAGTTGGGCAGTTTTGTAACGAGATATTTCTGCTTGAATTTTATTCCACTCAATGGTTTTTGTTTGTTCCATGGCATCAATTTCATCTTGGATGGCTTTTTTCTCCTTATCCAAATCTGCCATGGCAACAGAATGCTGTAAATTTATTTCCTTTAGACTGGCTTCACGTTCGGCACGCGTCCGTGCAAGAAATACATCCTTTTCTTCTATAATGCGATGTTGGTCACGGCTAAGTTTTTCCTCTAGTTCAACCTTTTCTTGGCCCATGAGGGTTAATGCTTCTTCCATCTCAACTTTGCCTTTCATGAGAAAGGCGATTTCATTTTGTAACTGCCGCGTCTGTGCGTGACTGTCTGCCGTTTTTTCTGCGTGCAGTTCGTCCATTGCTTCACCAAAATTTTCGATGGAAGCATACTTTTCTGTTCTTAGGCGTTCTAATTCTGCTTCTGCCGCTTCAATCTCTTGTAGAAGGATGGCTTTTCGGTCTGTAAGTGGCTCTAAGTCGTTTTGATGTTCTTGGGCTTTTGAAAACAACTCGGCTTCTTTTCTTTCCAAAGAAGCGCGTAGCTCATCAAGCTCCGCGCGTTCTTTTCGTATTTGTTCTATTCGGCTGTCTACCAACTGCGATATGCCTGACATAAACTTTTTACCCCTTATCTTGTGAACATACCTGTGCCCTTGCTCTTATTTTGACTTGCTGCCTTCATGCCATTGACTTGAAGATTGGTTTCTACAATGCAAGACTCACACATACGTCCGATGAAAATAGGCTTACCGCATTTACTGCATACGATTTCACCATTCATACCTTGACCAGCTTCAAGCCGTCCATCACGAATATACTGTAAAATACGCTTTGGTTGAACATTACATGCCTCTGATACTTCTTTAATTGTTTTGTTTTGATTCTCCCTTACATATGCCCGTACATTTTCAAAAATTTTCTCTTCCTCTTTTACGCAAGGGTCACAAATAGGTTCCCGAATTTTTACAAATACTTTACCGCAACGGGGGCAGTTTTTAGTTTCCATAGTATTCCTCCTCTAATTTGGTGACTAGATATTTAAGTTTGTCCCGGGTTAACTGAATGGCTTTACTGGGGCTTGTGTGTTTTGTTTTTCCATTGTTCGCCAAAGATGACTTGTATATAGCGATATACTCTGTGGCTTTTCCATCTGCAAAGCAAAGTGAAACAGTTGAAAAATCAGCAGAAGTCGCAAAGGGCTTATTTAGAATGACGTGGATGTCACCATTGGCAATACGTGCCCTTTCTTCGCTAGTAAACCGTGAAAATGAATAGGGAAGATGGCGGGGAACAGCCCATTGGTTATAACCATATAGGTATACACCATCAAACATAAATGCGGTAATGAGGGGTGCAGTGAAGATGACCAGCATCTCCAAAAACCAAAATATACTTATCAATACGCTTTCATAAATATCTTCTCCAATTATTCCAGAATCAATAATCGCCGCAAAAGATTCTTCTGCACTAAAGCTAGGAACGCCAATGAGGCGATGCCATGTGAGGTAATAAATGATAATAAGAGAGACAAGCGTTATTGCAAAGACAATGGGATTGCTTGCAATCCTTGCAAATTTGCGCAAAAAATGCAGTCCAACAGCCCATGTCACTGCGAAAATCAATGCACTTACAAGATGCACAACAACATTGTCAATAGGCCGAACCAGCACGATGTATAGCAGGGATAATAAAATCCCTCCAATTGTAAAGGATGCAAATACAATGGCTATGCCTATGGTGTTCGTTTTCAGCTCTATGGGATTCAATGACAGCACCCCCTGTAGTTTCTATTGAAATCCTACTGCGTTTTTGACTATAGCTAGGGTGGTAGCGGCTAGTTCCCGGGCTTTGGCTGCGCCCTCTTCGGCCACCTTAGTTAAGTATGATGTGTCGGCAATGATTCGCGCTTGTTCTTTTTGATAGGGCAGAAGTAAATCTGCTACAGCTTCGCCTACTGTTGTTTTAAAATGACCATACCCTTGACCTTCAAATTCTTTTTCGCAATCGGCTAATGTTGTGCCTGTAATGACAGAGTAAATTGAAAGTAAGTTGCTTACGCCTGGTTTTTCTGGCAAGACACAAATTTGATTATCTGAATCTGTTACCGCTTTTTTAAACTTCTTAATAATAACATTTGGCGGGTCAGAAAGAAAGATAGTATCGTTGATATTCTCTTCAGATTTTGACATTTTACTTGTAGGATTTTGCAAGCCCATAATGCGCGCGCCCACTGTGGCTATATAGGGTTCTGGAATTTTAAAAATGTCACCATAGACTTTATTGAAACGTCCAGCAACATCTCGGCTGAGTTCAAGATGTTGCTTTTGGTCATCACCAACAGGGACTAGATTTGTTTGGTACAGTAAGATATCTGCTGCCATAAGCACAGGATATGTGAAGAGTCCTGCATTTGTGTTTTCAGCCTTTTTTATAGATTTTTCCTTAAATTGAGTCATGCGGGAAAGTTCACCCATGTACGTGAAGCAATTAAGAATCCATGATAATTCTGCATGGGCAGGAACTTGTGACTGTATATATAAAATATTTTGTGATGGGTCTATGTCAAGGGCAATAAGCCATGCCAGCATTTGGCGCGTATTTGCACGGAGTTCTTCTGGGTTTTGACGCACGGTGATTGAATGCATATCTACTACGCAATACAAGCATGTGTACTCTGTAGAAAGACGTTCCCAATGCTTGATTGCGCCAAGGAGACTGCCAAGGGTTGGAATGCCTGTAGGTTGAATACCGCTGAAAATTGTTTGTTTACTCATAAAAAAACCTCCGTAGTTTCGTTTTCACGACGCTACGGAGTATTATGCCATATTTTTAGGAATTTGTCATCAAGCCATAAACCCGCGGCTTGCATTGTCGTCAACATGTTCATTGGCCTGCCCATCGCGTCCATAGGTTAAACCAGTGTATACCTTGGGTACTTCACCTGCCCATGGAGCTTCATCGGAGTGCTTAGAGGCGGTTTCGCGCCAGCCTTTGAGCAAAGCCTCCATGATTTCTAATATTTCTGTAGTGCAGGATATGGCTTTTTCAGCATCCAATGTGTAATGGATATCACTTAGCCGTTTGAATGCATAGTCGTATATGCCATAAAAATCATTAGCCAGCGGCGTTGAAAGGTCAAGTGCTTCAATAAGCTGGTCTATTCCATTTTTAGCTTTTTGAATAGCGGTTCTAAACTCATCCATGTCTTCTGACGTTTTTGCATTTGAAGCAAGGTCTTTTGCCACGGTAAGAAATTCTACAATAAGTTCAAAATTTATTACTACAAGCTGAATTGGACCCGCTTGTGAAATGCGTAACATGTATGCAGACTTATCTATCATAATATCACCTAGTTAAGCAATGATACCAACTGTTGGGGACGTTGGTTTGCTTGCGTTAGGATTGCCATGGCGGCTTGGAACATGACATTGTACTGTGCCAAACGGGTAGACTCTCGGGCTATATCTGCATCTTGAATACGGCTGCGTGATGTTTCTGTGTTTTCAGCTGCCACATCAAGACTTTGCACAGTGGATTCTAAGCGGTTTTGGTATGCACCTAAACGTGCGCGTGAGGAGGATACCGTATTGACTGCCATGTCAACAATGCTGAGTGCGCGGCTTGCACCCTGTTGATTCATGTAATTTAACTTATTGCGTTGAATGCCGCCGACAAACTCAACAAGTCCTAAAGTTTCGGAGTTTAATCTTGGAATTTGCACAGGCATTGCATTGCTATGACTTGGGCCGATTTGCAACATGATAGGGCCGAAGTTGCGGATTTGAAGATTCATTGGAAATGGCGTTCCTGGTATTGGCGGCATACCTGATGGAAAACCACCGACGATTGTACCCGGTACGCCAGGTGAGCCAGTGTACCAAGGTGCTTGCGTACCTGGGGCTGGTGACCCATTGGGGTTACCGTTTCCAAAATCAAAGCGAATACCTGTCCCAAAAGTAACAGGACTTACTTGAATGTTAAGTCTGATATCTTCACCCTGTGCGCCGCGAACAAAGATTTTATTACCTTGTGCAACAAATGATAGCGCATCAGAACCTGGAACAACAGCACCATTGACATCTAGTAGGCTCATGTTGCCTATTACTGCATTTGTGCCTACAGCTTCAATACTGGTTTCAGTTACAGGAAGCATACCTACTGCAGAACCGCCTCCTGGACCAACACCAGTGCCGAATATCATATTTAACAATGGAATGTCTGAAGCTGTATCAACATCAAGTCTAATGCCTTGGTCGCTTCCAGCAAGATTAGAAACGATATATCTGCTTGGTGGGGCAGGACCTAATGACGCGTTGTTCGGAATATGCATACCTTCTTGAGACATTGCTGTATTTAGACGGGCATTAAAACCAGCCCAGTCTGTTTCACCTTCTTCACGCACTACTACTCTTGTGCCATTGATGAGTATGGATGACCCTACCTCAATATAAGTTTGAACAACCGGCGGCGGCCCTGGAGAAACAATAGATTCCATTGGTGGGGCATTGGTCATGTCATTGTTTAGTATATGATGATTTATTTGCATGTGCGCATGGCGACCTACGGAAATAATATCGTATTCAAAACTTCCTGGTTGAACTGCCGGAGATATAAATAGTGTTGTGACATGTGAACGGGTGATGTTACCTGTATTTCTTAATGCAGTTTCAGTTATTCTATCGGCTTCGCCATTTAAAATTCTCATACGATTGTATTCTGTGCGGCTGGAGATTAGCTGAATTTCAGATGTTAGCTGGTCTATTTCAATTTGGATAAGTTCGCGGTTTGCGTTTGTTAAAGTGTCTGTGGCAGCATAAACAGCAAGTTCACGCATACGTTGCAGCATGTTGTGGACTTCATTGAGCGCACCTTCGGCTGTTTGAATTAAAGCCACACCATGAGATGCATTTTCGCTGGCACGGTTTAGCCCGCCAACTTGGTAATTTAGCTTGTTGGCAATGGCAAGCCCTGCGGCATCTTCCCGTGCGGAGTTGATGCGCAAGCCTGTTGAAAGGCGTTGCATGGCATTGCCAAGACTGCGGTCTGCACGACGCATACTTAAATGGGTAAATAATGCGGGGATATTGTGGTTAATGACCATGTTTTTTGTCTCCCTTTCCGATAGCCCCATTTTTGGGGGTTGATTTTTCTGTGTGTTCTATAAATTTTGCAATGGCGGATACTACTGCATAGAAATCAGGTTTTTTTTCATTTTTCATTTTGCACCTACACCCTATAATCGTGGTCTGTTTCTGGTTGGGGTTTGTAGTCTGGAATAGCGGCGGCACTGTTTGGTGCAGGTTCTTTGGCGATTTTAAATGTGAGTTCACCAATGCTTGCGCCTGCTTCTGTCATAAATGTTTCCAAATATGCTTGTTGTAATGCCAGTGTATCTGCGGCTTCACGGGTTTCTGCCGAAATGGTTACGTCAACAGAATGTCCGTTTATCGTAAAGTATGTGTTGACTACACCAAGGCTTTCTGTATCCAGTGACATGAGTACTTTTGCGCCATTGCTTGCAAGCGCGCCTTCATTGAGTACATATAACGAAAGATTAGCGACTTTGTCCCCAAGTTTTATTGGAATTTGGAAACCGTTTTCACCATTGCTATTAAGCCCATGTGTGACGGCTAACATGCTGGAAATACCTGACCTGTGTGTGTCGCCAAGTGCGAATAAGATTTTTGAAATAATTTGCTCTGGGCTTTTTCCTTCACGAAGTTCCGCTAAGGATGAATCGGGAAGGGCATGGGTTACATCTTCTGATGAATCCCTTGTGGATATATCCTCTAGCTCGTCAGCCAATGCACGGCGGGAAGTTGACAGCTTTTCAAATGCTCGGATATTTCCTGGGGTGGCAATGATGTTGTGTTTTTGCAGTTGATTTATAATTTCTGGATTTGCAGAAACAAAGGTTTGAATCTGTGCTTGTGCCGTTGCTGACTGGGGTGTTTTTTCAGGCACTTCATAGACACTCATGGCTAGGTCTTCTATGGCTTCCCCTAGAGAAGATGTAAGCATATTTTCTAGGTTTGATGGTGTAGCGGCTTCAATGAAGTTTTCTGTTATGATTTCGCCATAAGTTGGTGGTACGGTGTTTGACAGTACAGCGCGAATGCTGTCTTTTGGACGGGTTAAGTTTTCTAAGTGTCCATAATCATCTGTCATGTTGACATTTGTTTTAGGCTTTTGTGCCAGATTAAGCAAATCGCCTAAAGTCATTGGAGAAGATTTTAAATCCTCCATTTGCATGGCTAGTCCAAGCGCAGCTGCGCCATCTCGTCTTATCACATTGAGCATACGATAAATGGCAATCATAGACTTGCGCACTTCTGGGTCTAGTATGCCCTCATTATCCATATCCATAATGTGACGAGAAATTTTGTCTTCTCCGCTTTCGCCTATGTCGATATTAAACTGTTTGATATACGCCAGCACTTGGTCAGCGTGCATATCTAGGGGACTTAGCCCATCCTTTATCATGTGGGCGGCAATCATAGGGTGAAGCTTATTGGCAATTTCAGAAATTTTTGCATCAATTGCCTTGACTTGCGCTAGATTTTCTGGTGTAACGTCAATATTGTTTTTGCTTAGGATAAATGCCGCCTTTGTGTTTTCAGACGTTGCGGTGATACCCATGTTCTCCAAAAGCGGTGCGAACTGTCCTTTGATGGTGTTTAAACTATCGCCGTAACGTGCCATGGGTACGGTTGCGTTTTGCTCGTATCCAGACATTGCTTTGGCATATTGCACTGCTTCGCCAACGGCTTTTACAGTAAAGTCAATATCACCGTGCATAATTCCTGCATGGGCATTGACTGTTGGTGGTTTAAGTGCGGCGATTAAATCGAAAAGTGTTGTCATTTGCGCCGCTGTTTCCGGTTCAGCTTTTGCGCCAGCCATTTTTAAGAAGCGCAAGGCTTCTTCTTCGTTTATTTGCAGTTCACGCACATGTTCACGCATTGCATTAACGTCTATATTTAAACCTTGGTGAAGATTGGCGGCCTTCAATGCGGCTTTTAACTGGGTTTCTGCAAACCTTGTCACTTCCATGAGGCGAATTGTGCCTATGGGGGTATCTGCCCCAAGGTGTTCCGCTGCTTGGTCAAAAAATAACCCACTTGCAATGGCATGTGCTTCTGCTACAGGGTGGCGTGTCAGTCCTTGTAAGAATTGTACTTTTTCAATGTTTTCCCGATTTAAGGGAATGTCTCGGTCTATTAAAAATTGCGCCGTTTGCAGATTGCGCGGCGTTATTTCTATGCCTTCCCTTGTAAAAAAGTTTTTAATCACATCTTGAGGCAGTTCGACTGTTTTATAAATAGTCTTTGAAGCCATCGTATCGTAGGCATAGCCACTTTTATATACATTGTCAAGGGTGAGGTCTTGTTCTTTTGCAACAAGTTCCTCAATGGCTGTAGGGGAAACAGATTCTGGCAGACGTTCGTAAGCAGTTTCCATTGCATTCACGTTTTTGTCGTTGACTTCAAGCCCATGATTAAAAAGGCTTGTGACAATGTGGCGTGCATTTTCAGGGCGGCTCCAGTTTCGGCTATTGATACCGTCGATTAACGCTTCTTTGGAAATTTCGCACCCAGGGGTTCTGTCCATGCTATGCATGACACGGTTCAGGTCTGCAAAGCTAATTTTTGTAAGGTCAATTCCGCCATCTATGATTGCAGATATTACAGATTGACTTCCGCCGCCAATGAAATTTTGCGCACGGCGAATAGAAGCTAAAACACGCAAGACCTTTGCTTCCCGTTCTTGACGGTATTCTTCCCTTAGTGTTTCTGCTTCCCGCATAGACTCTACATTGTTTACCAGTTCTTTATGTTCTTCATATCCATCAACGGGTGTGGCACTTCCGCGTTCTGCTTGCAGGGTTTCTTGAAAAGTGCGCCCTTGTAGCATTTGCGTCAAGGAAAAACCTTCCTGTGTGCGGTTTATCTGAAATGTAAGCGTATCGCCTACATTGCCTTGAATATCACTTGCATTAGCGGTGAAGGTAAAGCCATCTTCTGTGCGGAGGGTTGCTTTTCCGCCGTTTACGTCAGAAAGTATGGCTTGCAGCATGTCGCCTGTGTTCCATTGCGCTCCGCCAGCGTTTCTGCCAAAGCGTCCGACTAGCCCGCTGGGTGAATTTTGATTTGAAACAAATATGTTCATTAACATGCTCCTTAGAAGATGTCACATGGATTTTTTCCTATGTTGTATACTTCGGACTTTTTCCATGATATATTTAGGGGGAATGTTTAGGGGATAGTTGGGTAAGGGGTATTTTTAGACGTAAACTACCTGTAAGGGTTAAATATAGGAGGGTATCATGAAAGAAGAAAAATCAATAAAGTCTGCAAATGAAAAATTGCAAGAAAAATTAGCGTTTGAAAGCAAGCAAGCGAAACTTGGCAAGTCCGAGTTAAAAGCGGCGTTTAAGTTTTGCGAAGGGTATAAGACCTTTTTAGACAACTCAAAAACAGAAGGCTTGTGTGTGGAAACTGTGATTAAGCTGGCAAAAGAGCGTGGCTATGTATCATTTAAAGAGGGCAAAAAATATGCTGCTGGTGCGAAAGTATATGTAAGAAATCGTGGTGCGGCAATTATGCTTGCCACGATTGGCAAAAAGCCGCTGGATGAGGGCTTACGTGTCATTGCTTCTCACATAGACTCCCCCCGTTTAGATTTAAAGCCCAATCCCCTTTTTGAAGATTCGGAAATTGCCTATTTTAAAACACATTATTACGGTGGTGTTCGCAAATATCAATGGCCTACAATCCCTTTAGCGTTACATGGGGTGATTTATAAAGCGGATGGTGAAATGGTTAGAATCAATATTGGGGAAGATGAAAATGACCCGATATTTTATATCACGGACTTATTGCCCCATCTTGGGCGTGAACAAGGTCAGAAGAAATTAAGCGAAGCCTTCCATGGTGAAAGCCTAAATATCATCATAGGAAGCATTCCAGAACAAGATGATAAAATTGAAAACAAGACAAAATTTGCTGTACTAAAGCTTCTTAATGAAAAATACGGGATTACAGAAGCAGATTTTCATACAGCAGATATTAAGGCTGTGCCAGCGTATAAAGCCCGTGATATTGGACTTGACAGAGGACTTATTGCATCCTATGGACATGATGATAGAATTTGTGCCTATACTTCAATGATGGCAGACTTTGCTGTAGAAAAACCAGAATACACCACGGTGACTATTTTGGCAGACAAAGAAGAAGTAGGAAGCTTAGGCAATACAGGCTTGGATTCATATTATTTCCAATACTTTGTGGAAGAACTTGCGGAAGCCGCTGGTGTGAAACCGCGCAGAGTTTTTGCCGCATCAAAAGCCCTTTCGGCTGATGTAAATGCCGCATTTGACCCTAATTTTCCAGAAGCTTTTGAAAAACGCAACGCTTTCCGTGTAAACCATGGTGTTGGTGTGGCAAAATACGTTGGGTCTGGTGGAAAAGGCGGGACGATTGATACATCGGCAGCATACATGTCATTTATACGCACAATGCTTGACAAAGCAAAAGTAGCGTGGCAAGTTGGTGAAATGGGCAAAATAGACCAAGGCGGCGGCGGAACTGTTGCATCCTTCCTCGCCAGATATGACATTGATACTGTAGATATTGGCGTGCCTTTGCTATCCATGCACGCCCCCCTAGAAATCGTTTCAAAAATAGATGTATATATGGCATTTAAGGCATTTGAAGCATTTTATAAAAATTAAAGCAATAAAAAAAATCAGCCCATTTGCTTAATAGCCATGAGGCTGATTTTTGTATTCACGATATTATTTGAAGCCTTTTTCAAGTTCATCAACAAGGGACTCAAAGACCTTTAAGGCTTCTCTTATTGGGGCAGGGGTACTCATGTCTACACCCGCTTTTTTGAGTAACTCAATGGGGTAATCGCTTGAGCCTGCTTTTAGGAAGTTTAGATAGTGCGCACGTTTTTGTGGGTCGCCTGATTGTAAATGCTTTGTAAATGCAATGGCGGCAGCAAAGCTTGTGGCATATTGATATACATAAAATGCATCATAAAAATGCTCAATCCATGCCCATTCAATATCAGCGGCTTTATCAATTATCATCTCTGGGCCATGATATTTTTCATTAAGTTGGCGGTACACTTTATTTATCGTTTCAAGTACCAGCGGCTCGCCTTCTTCTGCCATGCGATGGGTTATCATTTCAAACTCGGCAAACATGACTTGGCGAAACATTGTGCCGCGGAACTGCTCAATATATTTATCAATAAGATATAAGCGCGTTTTAGGGTCGTTTGTATACTTTATTAAATGATTCATCATCATTGTTTCGTGTACAGTAGCCGCCACTTCTGCCGTAAAGTAGGTGTGGTCAGCATAGACATGGGGCTGGTTGGCATTGGTATAAAAATCATGCATGGCATGTCCCATTTCATGGGCAAGGTGCCCAAGCAAACCATCAAGATTGTCTTCATAGTTTAATAAGACATAAGGTTGTGTACCAAGTCCTGCCCATTCAAATGCACCATTTGTTTTGCCTTCGCTTTCATAAACGTCTATCCAGCCAGATTCCATACCATGAGCCATATCATTAAGGTATTCCTCACCAAGGGGGGCAAGGCCTTCAATCAGCATTTTTTTTGCTTCATCATAGGTGATTTTCATTTCAACCTCATCTGTAAGGGGAACAGACTTGTCGTACATATGCAATGCATCAAGCCCCAGAATCTTTTTACGAAGGGCAATATAACGGTACATTACAGGCAAATATTCATGAACGGTTGAGATAAGGTTCTCGTATACTGCCCGTGGAATATTGTTTTCATGAAGGGAGGCATCAAGGGTCGTTTCATATTTGCGGGCTTTAGCGAAAAATATATCCTTTTTTATGCTTGCGCTAAACAAGGTGGCAAAGGTGTTTTTTAGTTTATTATACCCACCCCAAAAGGTATCAAAAGTGTCTTTACGTACGCGACGGTCGTGTGAATCTAACAATGCAGAACGTCTGCCATCGGTCACTTCAACTGTATCGCCGTTTTCGTTGACTATGTTGCCGAATTTTAATTCGGTGCTTATAAGCACTTGATATGCATTTTCAGGCGTACCTGCCATTTCACCTGCACTTGCCAATAATGCTTCCATTTCTGTGGTAAGCACATGGGCTTTTTTGCGCATAAGGCTGTTTAGATGATGGGCGTACATTTTCAAACTAGGGGTGGTGTTGATAAAACCATAAATATCTTCTGCTGTGTGGGAAAGAATTTCTGGGGTGATAAACGCTGTTGCTTCTTCAAACACTGTGTTAATACGTTCAGCCATGTCACTCATAGATTGTGCTTCTGCAACATTGGCATTTTCGTGCCGTTTTAGGTTTGCATAGATATATACACGGCTTTCTGTTTCACATGCGGCATAATATTTTTCTAGACAAGCAAAAATGGCGTCACCTGTGTGAAGTGTGCCTTCAAATTTTTTTAAAGCTTCAATGTTTGCCTTCACTGTTTCAATGGCTTTGTACCAATCTGTATCTGTAGGATATAGAGGGCAAAGATTCCATTTGTATTCAGACGGAATTTCACTGCGCTTTTTTTGTTTAATTTCCATAGGGAGCCTCCTAGATATTATTTACAAAAGTCTAACAAATTTTAAGATAGTAGGATAGATAAAGTTTGATTATAAGCAAAGTATATATAAAAAGCATTTTCAGATATGGTACACTATATTTTAGAAAAGGAGTGTAAATTTTATGCAAAATTACACAGAAATAAATGCAAAAGTAGTAGACAGTTGGGTAGAAGATGGCTGGATATGGGGAATACCTGTGAGTGCAGAAGTATGCGCAAATGCCCGTAAAGGCGATTGGAAAGTAGTGCTAACGCCTACAATACCTGTGCCGTCAGAGTGGTTTCCGTCTTTAAAAGGTGTAAAAGTGCTTGGTTTAGCCAGTGGCGGCGGGCAACAAATGCCGCTTTTTGCCTTACAGGGTGCGATATGTACTGTTATGGATTACGCTGAAAAGCAATTAGAAAGTGAAAAAATTATCTCCCAGCGGGAAGGCTATGATATTGAAATTATAAAAGGTGATATGACAAAGCCTTTCCCATTTGAAGATGGTGCATTTGATTTAATTTTCCACCCGGTTTCAAATTGTTATATTGAGGATGTCCACCATGTTTGGCGAGAGTGCGCACGGGTGTTAAAGTCAGGTGGAATACTTCTAGCAGGGCTGGATAATGGTATCAATTATTTATTTGACAATGATGAAGCAGGGAAACCGCTAACCGTTGACAATACCTTGCCATACAACCCACTAAAAAACCCTGCCCTGATGAAAAAATTACAAAAAGATAATGACGGTGTACAATTTAGTCATACCTTTGATGAGCAAATAGGCGGGCAGTTGAAAGCAGGATTTGTGCTAACAGGCGCATACGAAGATTTTAATGACCATGTAGGTGGTGAAAGTGAACTTGCAAACCGCAGAATCCCATCATTTTGGGCAACTAGGGCAGTAAAAACCCATTATGAATAAAAATTTACCCCATAATCCAAGGTGTTTTCACGCCTTAGCCTATGGGGTTTTTCCTAAATTGATTATGCTTCAATTCTCCACCGCAAAAACCAGTGTGTGTTATCGCTTAGTGTCTGGTAGGATACTCGCACAAAATCTCCAAAGCTGGCTCTATTGGCTGTGATGATAGAAATGGGTTGACACCCGCCTGATGTTAGTCCTATTTCATCAATATAAAATTGCATGTTGCATTGCTGGCAAATAAGTACATTGCCCTGCTGTACATAATAGCCGCGTCCTGACGCGTGGCAGTTTTCGCAAGTGTTAAACGCAACGTGAATAGCGTCACCAGAGCCTTGTACCGCAATGACTTCCATAAGAATATCATCAACGATAACAGGAAAAAATGCCGCGGTTTCAGATATTTCACTTGTAGGGATTTCTAAATGCCCACCAGCAGTAACAACAGGTGGTTCATCAGCGGAACTTCCGCACCCTGACATGATAAATAGGGCGATTGCCAATAAAGCAGATACCAGAAGAATTTTTTTCACTTTGCTTCACGTCCTTTTTGTTTTAGTGTAGCATTTTATCGAAAAAAATACAAATCGCACGTGAATCCACCTATTAAACGAATTAGGCACGGCTCATTACACTCATCGTACAGAATATGCTGTTCATGAAGCAGTCCGTCATTGCGCAGTAGAGAGATGGCAAAAGGCGCAAGCACTTCTGCATTGGCAAGTATATCGTCAGGTGTTTCTTGTGGAGTTTCTTCCAGCACAGGTATTTCAGGCAAAGCCAGCCCTTTAAGATGTTGAATAACGTCACGTATATGGGATATGTATGCAGTCAGTTTTTGTTGTTGTGCAAATAGTTTTGTTTGTATCCCTTGCAGATAATTTAATTGGTATCGCATGGCATAACATTCCCCTATGACATCCTTTATATGGTCTACTCCATCCAGCATTTTTAACCCCATGGTCAATGGGGTTTTTTGTTGTGCTTCCGTTGCTTCTATGGTATCAGAAAGCTGGGTAATTTCTAATGTTATATCAGATATCATTTGACCCATGTGTTTTTCTTGGGCAACGGCTTCGCATAAGGTCATGGATATAGATTCTTCATCTGTCTCAAGGATTTCTATTGTGTAGTTGTCTTCAAAAAATCTTATGGCTTCTTTGCCGTATAGCATTATCTCAGCTTCTTTTATCGTGCGTCCAAGTAAATCCCACAGTTTAAGGGGGCGCGCAGGGACACTAATGACACTGGATGCAACGTCTGCAAATTTTTCTGGAATGGTTGGCGTGGAGGATGGATGTATTCGTGTGCCGTCAGCTATGTGCTTATCTAACACTTTAGCAAAGTGATGAAGGGTTTTTATTGCCGAAGGGCTGAATATATCATTGTGAGTTTCTTTTGGCGGCTCTGGCTTTTTACGTTTCCAAAATCCTGCTGATACAAATAATGTCCGCCCTTGTTCACGGGCTTTGGCGGTCATTATTTCATCAAAGCTGGATTGGACATTATGTAATAGTGGTAAGTTGGCAATGAGTTTATAAATATTTTGACGATTTTCCAGGTTGACAATATCATTTTCATTCTTGTCGCTTAATAAAAATATACGGTCGAAAGGGGTTTCACTTTCGGATAACTGTTGCAAAAATTCATGGGTAGTACGATTATCTGTGCCGCTGGCTTCATTGAGTATCACCACAAGGGTTAACACCACTGTGGCAAAATTTCTGCGGAATATCAAAGCCGTATCAATCGCCGATATATCCACCGCACCAGCTTCAACAATGACATATACATGGACACGCTTGATATTCAACCCGCTTTCCCCTGATTGAATCCGTGTTTTTATAATATCTACCTCTTCAATGTCCCTTATGCTAAAAAAGCCATGCTTAGGGTGGGTTTGTTCTGCCCCACTCAAAATTTCTTCCTCACCTACATTACCTAAAAATACAAAAACAGTCGGGTGCTTTATCAATGTTATCACGCTCCTACATACAATATATATACAAGTCTTCGGGTAAAAATACAAAAATTCATGTGAAATTTGCACAATGATATTTTCCTATGATATAATACCTGTACCAAACGAAGGAGGAATGAATTATGCGTTTTGTATTTACAGGCAAAGGAATGACAGTAACAGAAGGTATCAAAGAGCGCACCACAAAAAAACTTGGGCGTTTGGAAAAGTTTTTACCTGATGACGTTGAAGTGTTTGTTACTTTAAGTGAAAACAAACATCTTACAAAGATGGAAGTTTCCGTACCGCTGCATAAACGGATGCTTCGCGCAGAAGTGACAAACGGAGATGTTTCTGCATGTATGGACCAAGCTGTGGATATTTTAGAAAGGCAAGTTGTGAAATATAAAACGCGCCTGCGTGACCGCCGTCGCCGCAGTGTGGCAACCAATGACGAGCTTACATTCTTAGGCACATCAATAGAACCTGAAACACCTGAAAACACGCCGGAAATCAAACTCACCCGCACAAAGCGTTTTGCCTTAAAGCCAATGGACGCACAAGAAGCAGTTATGGGCATGGAACTGCTCGACCATGATTTCTATGTTTTCCGCAATGCTTGGACAGATGAAATTAACGTAGTATATAAGCGCAAAGACGGTGAATACGGCTTAATTGAGCCTCAATAAGTATGTATGTTTTTGCGACCAACAATAAGGGAAAATCGGCAGAAATAAAAGCCATATTTGCAAACGCAGGGCTTGAACTAACCACCTTGCAAGACCTAGGTTTAACCCTTCCCCCGCCTGATGAAACAGGCACTACATTTGAAGAAAATTCAAAAATCAAGGCAACAGAAACTGCCGCCTTTTTGCAACACCACGGGCATACCAATGCAATTGTACTTGCAGATGATTCAGGGCTTGCCATTGATGCAATGGACGGCGCGCCAGGGGTAGATTCCGCACTCTTTTTAGGTGAAGATACACCCTATGACCAGCGGAATGCACACATTTTATCCACCTTGGGCAATCGCCCTTATTACGAACGCGGCGCACAATTTATATGTGTCATCACTTGCGTTCTGCCTAGCGGCGAAATTTTAACCACCCGCGGTGAACTAAAAGGGCTGATTGCCCGTGAAGCCAAGGGCGAAAGTGGATTTGGCTACGACCCAATTTTTTATTCCCCAAAACGTGGAAAGCACCTAGCCGAAATGACGAAGGAAGAAAAAAATAAAATCAGCCACCGTGGTATTGCATTAAAAAATATGTTGAAACTGCTTACACAATAAAAAACAACAAAAAAGTATAACAAAAACCTCCCTTGTTTTAATGACTAAAACAAGGGGGTTTTTACATATTTTCGTTGAATGTACTGTGTGATGATAGTATAATTAGAATAAGTCAATGAATTCCATGTTGTGGCGAAAGCGAATGAAAATATTGGAGGTTTAAATTAAGAATGAACAGATGTCCGCAAAAACAATGCATTTTGATTATTGATGATACCCCTATGCAGCTTGTAACCACTGGACACATGCTTTCTCCCCAGTATGATGTGAAAATGGCGAAAACAGGGGCAGAAGGTATTGCGTTAGCCAAAAAGCATAACATAGATTTAATTCTGTTAGATTTAATGATACCTGATGTTTCAGGCTTTAATGTACTTAAACAGTTGAAACAAACGGAAGATACAAAAAATATACCTGTCATTTTTATTACAGGGGATGCTTCAATTGAAGCTGAAGAACAAGGACTTGCAATTGGTGCAGTGGACTATATACGCAAGCCATTTAGCGAGGTTATTGTGAAATTGCGCGTTGAAATACATTTGAGAATTGTGGCGCAAATGAAAGTGATTGAAAATATTAGTTTAACGGACGGTTTAACTGGCATTGGCAATCGCCGCAGTTTCGACCAAATGATTAGACACACATGGAATACTGCAAGACGTTTGCAAAATTGCTTTGGTATGCTCATGCTTGATATCGACAAATTTAAAAATTTTAATGAAACGTATGGACACTTAAATGGTGATATTTGTCTAAAGACGGTTGCATCCATCATGAGCGATGCGCTTGTAAGAGAGTGCGATAATGTTTATCGTTGGGGCGGTGAAGAATTTGTGATTCTTTTGCCAAGTACAGATATTGACGGTGCAATGATTGTTGCTGAAAATATAAGAGACACCATAGCACAAACGCCAATAGACTTAGGCGACAAAAATGTTTTTGTAACGGTTAGCACAGGCGTGGGTTCTATTGTTCCAAATAATATGGATTTTGATGAAGCTTTCCTAGGCTTTTTAACAAAAGTGAATCAAGCCTTGTTTCAGGCAAAAAACAATGGACGCAATCGGGTAGAGAAAATATTTTCATGATAAAAGGAGAAAAGATGATGAAAACAAAAATTTTAGCCCATAGGGGCGCATCCGCCTATAGACCAGAAAATACACTGGAGGCCTTTAGTCTAGCCATAGAGCAAAAAGCAGACGGTCTGGAGTTGGATGTACACATGACGAAGGATGGCGAAGTGGTGGTTGCCCATGATTTAAGGCTGGAAAGGGTTTCAGATGGGGTAGGGCGCATTTGTGATTATAACCTAGCGGCTTTGAAAACCTTGAACTTTAACAAGTGTTTTCCAGATTATGAACGATGCACTGTGCCTACTTTAGCTGAGGTATATGAACTTGTAGCCAATACGAATCTTATAGTGAATGTAGAACTTAAAACCACTGAAGAACTCTATCCAAGCCTACCAGAAAAGTTGATACGCCTTGAGCAGGAATATGCCATGAAAGGTCGTGTACTATACTCGTCATTTAATCACTATTCTTTAAAAGCATTACAACAGTTTGATAGTGATGCTGATATTGGTCTTTTATATGATTTAGGTATGGTAGACCCTTGGGTTTATGCCCGCTATTTATCTGCCGATGCAATACACCCTCATCATTATGTGATTTTGGCTTTGCCAGAGACGGTGGCACATTGTCATGAAAACGGTATCAAAGTCAACGTATGGACAGTGGATGACCCAAAAGTCATGGCTTTTATGCTGTCTCAAGGGGTAGATATGTTAATCACCAATAAACCAGATGTTGCAGTAGCTTTGCAGACATCCATAGGTTAAAGAAGAGGTATAACCATGAAGGACAAGCTCAATATAAAAGCAACCATTTTGTTGTCATTTGGATTCTTTGGCTCTAGTCTCATATGGCAGATATACTCAAATTTTGTCCCGCCATTGTTAGAATCAAGATTTGGTTTCTCTACATTTGTCATCGGTTTAATCATGGCAGTGGATAGTTTTTTAGGTGTTATTGTTCAGCCAATATTCGGGCGGTTAAGTGATAAAACCCGCACCCGTTTTGGACGACGGTTGCCCTATTTATTTATATGTATGCCCTTATGTGCCATATTGTTTATACTTATTCCACATATGCCAACTGTGCCTATTATGATGGGTGTCATTATTCTTTTTACTTTCTTGATGGGCGTTTGGCGAACGCCGGCTGTTTCTCTTATGCCTGATATGACACCAGGCGCGTTGCAAAGTCAAGCCAATGGTATTGTTAATTTGATGGGTGCTGTTGGTGCAATTATTGCCCTTGGCGGTGGCGGCTTGATGTACGGAATTGGCGGCGAACCGTTGCCGTTTTTGGTTGGTGGTTTGCTGTTGCTTGCTTCCATGGGTGTGCTTATGCTTTTTGTACGTGAACCTGAAAGCCCTTACGCCAATGTGAAAGCCAAGGATAAAAGTGTGTCTCTAAAAAATATGGAATCTAAGGAAAGAAAAAGTTTTATCTTTTTGCTTTGTGCCATCTTTTTCTGGTTTGCAGGATATAACGCCATTGATACATTCTTTTCCCTTTATGTTATCCATACTTTGGGGCGGGATGCTGGTCTTGCGGGCATGATGCTTTCATTATTTGCTGTTACTCTTGTAGGATTTTCCATTCCAGCAGGTATAATCGGGGCGAAATTCGGGCGGCGGAAAACAATTATCGTTGGGTTATGTGGGATTACTGCTTTGTTTGTCCCAATGCTATTTTTTCAAAATATAGGACTTATTATTGGATTATTGATGGCGGCGGGCATGTTTTGGGCTTGTGTTAATATCAATTCACTGCCAATGATTACGCGCATTTCTGGCCCAATGCGCATAGGCGCGTTTATTGGGTACTATTATTTATTTTCCTTTGGCGCGCAGATTATAACCCCTCCATTGCTTGGTTTTATCAGGGATGTTGTGGGATACTATGAAGTGTTGTTTATATATGCCATTATAGGTTTTGTTATAGCCATTGTTTTCATGCGCCTTGTGAAGCATGGGGAGATAGATAGCGAACATAGTGAACCAGTTGTAGTAGAAGATATAAGTCACGAATGATGAATTGTTTGTGTCATAGATGAATATAAAAACTCAGATTTAAAGATAGGAGCAATAACACTGCCCCTATCTTTTTTATTGATATATTCACTGGAAAGTTTAGTATTTTTCAAGTCTAAAAAACCCTCTGAAATGATACATCTAAAATACATTATCAAAATCTTTGTTTAGCCCGTTGCAAGATTGCACATAAAAAGTTAATTCTAATACTACTTTTTTAATCATAACTACAATCACTTGTAATATATTATTCTATACTATTAAAAAAAAGCCGCTTTCGCGGCTTTTAAAATACATATTTATATGGATTATGCTTGTGCTGCAACAGGATAAACACTGCATTGTTTTTTGTCGCGGCCTTTGCGCTCAAAGCGAACAGTGCCATCTACCAATGCGAATAGGCAGTCGTTAGACCCGCGCCCAACATTGTTGCCTGGGTGAATTTTTGTTCCCCGTTGGGTATATAGGATATTGCCAGCGAGAACAAATTGACCATCAGCACGTTTTGCGCCTAGGCTTTTGGCGTTAGAGTCACGACCGTTTTTGGTTGAACCTACACCTTTTTTATGGGCGAAAAACGCCAAGTTTAGTTTTATCATAGTTTTTCACATCACTTTCAATTCATCTGGATACGCGTCTTGTGTACTATAAAGCCCCAAAACTAAAGCATCCAACAATATTTTTACACCTTCGGTTTGAACATTTGGATTAGATAGTGTGAATTTTAAAAATCCACCATCGCCCTTATAGTCACAATGAAAATCCTCTTCGGTGAGTGCTTCAATACTATTGACTGTGTTCAGTACTAACATAGACACCGCCGCACACACAATACTGTCACCGTGATTTTCAACTGTAAAACCCACAACGTTTCCATTTTCATTGCGAGTGATTGCCGCACTAATCATGCTAAAAATTAGCCGTTAACCGCTTCAATTTTTACACGCGTAAATGGTTGGCGATGACCTTTTTTCTTGTGGAAGCCCTTTTTGGCTTTGTACTTGTAGATGATGACTTTTTTGGCTTTTCCGTCACCTATAATTTGTGCAGATACAGATGCGCCTGATACAAGGGGCGCGCCAAATTTACTGCTTTCACCATCAAAAACCCCAAGAACGCGGTCAAATGTGAAAGATGTGCCAGCTTCTGCATTCAGTTTTTCAACAGTAATAACATCACCAGCTTGCACTTTGTATTGTTTTCCACCAGTTTCAATGATTGCGTACATACGAATTACACCTCCTAAAATATAATTGGAAGTACACGCCAGATAAGGCAGACCATCTAATGTCTTTTAAACAAGCCTTATATCCGTGCGGTTACTCATAAAATGACAACGTCTAAGATACCACAATTTTAAGATGTTGACAAGTGGTATAAAGCAACTTGCGCTTTCATATATATTTTCATAGCTTGTCTTTAAGGAGTGGGGATATGTTGCTTCGGATAGTTGGCGTTATTGCAGTGATGATAGGTTCTATAGGGCTAGGCTTTTATTATGCTGCCAAAGAGGGCTTTCGTGTACAAGATTTGTTGGAATTTAAAAAAGCATTGCTGATTCTTTCTTCAGAAATTGAATACATGCGCTCACCCCTTGCAGTCGCATGTTCTAATATTGCAAAGCGGACAAGCCTTGGCACATCATTTATGTTTGAGCATTTTGCAGGTACGCTGACAGGTGGTGATGGTGAAACGGCTTATCAGCTGTGGATGGGAGCCATGGACGCTACAAAGAAAAAAAGCTTTTTAGTAGATGAAGATTGGTCAGTTGTTGAGGGATTTGGAAAAACCCTTGGTTATTTGGACAAGCAGATGCAGCAAAATGCAATCACTTATGCAGTGTCTTATATTGATGAAAAAGCCGCTGCATTGCAAGTGCAATCAGATAAAAATAAGCGAATGTATCGCAGCTTAGGTATCATTGGCGGACTTTTAATAACCGTAGTTTTATGGTAGTTACAGCACAAAGGAGGGTATTTTAACATGGAGATAAGTGTATTGTTTCAAATTGCGGCAGTGGGGATTCTTGTGACTGTATTAAACCAAGTCTTGCAACGGGGCGGGCGTGATGAGCAGGCGACAATTGTTACCATTGCAGGCATTGTGCTTGTGCTTTTCTGGATTGTTGGTTATATCGGCGACTTGTTCACCCAGTTGCGTGAGATTTTTAATTTATGATATTCCAGATAATCGCCGTAGGAATCCTTGGTGCAGTATTGGCATTGCTTGTCAAAAAAGAGCGTCCCGAATTTTCGATGATTATTGCTATCGTGTCAGGGGCGATTATTGTTGTAATGATTTTGCCAATGTTAACCGAGGCAATGGGGTTTTTGCGCCATATTGGCGGTATGGCAGATGGAATAGGGGAATATGCAGGTTTGGCATTGCGTGTCATTGGCGTGGCATACATGGCAGAACTTGGCGCAAGTGTATGCAATGACGCAAATGAAACGGCAATTGCCGCAAAAATAGACTTGGCAGGCAGGGTCATTATTTTGGTCATGGCAATGCCTGTTATTGCAGATATTGTGCGGATAGTCACGGGGCTTTTGTAATGGGTACCGTGGATTATTCTGCAACAGATATTCTGGGCATAATGCAGCTTGAGCAGTATGAGCTGGGTATCTTAGATATTCCGGGAATGCCAAGCTTTATGGACTTGGTGCGTAACGCCCTTGCAGGGCAACTGGATTTGTCCTTTACAGGATTACTTTCTGTCTTTGGTCATATTGTTTTTGGGGAATTTGCCGCAAATGGGCAATTGATTAGACAGCTTGTTATCATTGCAATTTTGGGGGCATTGCTGAGTTGTTTAACAGAGGCTTTTCGCCACAAATCCGCAGGTGAAACAGGATTTTATGTAACCTATTTGATGGCAGTACTGCTTGCAATTTCTTCATTCTATTTAACTGTAGGCATACTCACAGGGCTTGTCTCTTTAGTTGAAAATATAATGATTGCATCTGTTCCTATGATGATTGGTTTAATGTCTATGGGGGGAAATTTTGTAGGCGCGGCGGCTTTTCATCCCCTTTTGTTTTTTGCACTTCAACTCATGGTTAATTTTATTACGATTGTATTTATCCCCCTAGTGATGGCGGCGGCGGCTTTGGATATTGTCGGGCAACTTTCCTTTGAAGGTCATAAGCTGGAAAAACTGGCGGATTTGATACGAAAAATTGCAGATTGGACTTTAAAAGGGCTTGTGGGACTTTTCACTTTCTTGTTAACACTACAAAGATTTACTGCACCCATTATCTCCAATGTGGCACTGCGTACATCACGTAATGTTGTAGGGGCTGTACCCGTTGTGGGGAATGCATTTTCTTCTGCTGTAGATACCATTGTGTATTTTAGCCAAGCGGCTAGAAGCGGCGTGTTGGTTGCCTTAGTGCTTGTGCTGTGCGGCGTGCTTGCCGCGCCCCTTATAAAAATTTTTGTGATGTCAATGGTGTATCGTGTCAGTGCCGCGTTTTTGCAACCTATTGCCGATAAACGGTTAGTCTCTTTGATGGACGGTGTTGGTAAGCACATGGGAATGCTCTTTTCTGCGGCCGCGCTCATGGGTGTTATGTGCATTTATACGGTAATTATTTTGCTATCATTCTAGGGGTTGATGTTTTTATGCTGGCATTTTTTGAATATTTACGGAATATAACATACTATCTGATGTTTGCCACAGTGGCAGGTATGATTGCACCAGCAGGGAAATATCGCAAGTTTGTGTCGCTGATATTAGGATTTGTAATGTTACTGTTAATGTTGCGTCCACTGGCAGGATTTGTTGGGGGTGAAATGGACATATCTGAATGGTTTACTGGTGTGATTCCCTCACAGCCCACTTGGGAAACCTATAGCACTGACTGGGAAAATACGCACCTTAGAGAGGTGTTTGAATCCCAACTAGAATCTCAACTCATGACCTTTCTGGGCAATGAAGGTTTTACAGTATATTCCGCCACATTTGAATATACAGATGATTTCACTCAAATAACCCAAGTGCGTACAACACTCAGCCGTATTGAAGCACCCCAGCGCGTTCCATTTATAAGGATTGAGCCTGTGCGCATTGGTGAACCTGAATTGGAAGAATGCCCAATTTCCACAGCGGCAAAAAATTTAATTTCCCAATTCTATAATCTTCCAACCACACATATACATGTTAATGTCAGGATGCAATAGCACGATTTAAACCAAAGTGAGGTGAATATTACAATGAACTACCTGCGAAAATTGGCAGTAGAGAACAAGAAGTTGGCATTTTACCTGGTGGCATTTATTGCCCTTGGAGCGTTTGCGTTAATGCTTGGGCGGTTTATTTACACCCCAAGTGATGACTCAACGCAAAGTGAACGCCCACTCCATGAAGGTGTTTTCTACCTTCCAATTTACGGGTACGAAGAACCACAAGGAACGCCGCGAACATTTTTATACGAGCGAGCCTTAGAAGAGCGGTTGGAGGAATTTCTTTCTCTGGTGGAAGGCGCGGGTCAAGTCCGCGTGATGGTAAGCCCCATGAGTGGACGAGAGATGGTTTTTGCAACGGATACCGACCAAACACTCTCCTACACAACAGAGCAGGACTCAGAAGGGGGAAGCCGTGAAACACGCCATCAGCAAAGCCGCGAAAATACGGTAATGATAAGCGACCGACAAGGCACAGATAGGCCGCTGGTTTTACGGGAGATAGAACCGCGTATAGAGGGCATTGTCATCATCGCCGAAGGAGGGGATAGCCCATTCGTTAGGGATGCACTGACAAGAGCCGCACGAGCCGTACTAGGCTTAGATGCGCACATGATTCAAGTATTAACCATGACAATGGAGGGGTAAAAATGTTTGTATTAAAGAGAAACCAAATCATTATCACCGCGCTAGTTATTATGATTGCAGTAGCGGGCTACCTAAGCTGGTCAGACAGCCGTACAGAAGCCACGATTGGTTATCTTCTAACCGACCAAGGGGAAATAGCCGCCTTAATTCCTGACAGCGGAACATTAGTTGGTCTGTTTCCGGAAGACTATGCAGGTCTGGCTTATGCACCATGGGCGACGACCCATGACACAGCCATTGCTGTTTCAGGAGACGATTATAACTGGTCTAGCCTTACCGCACTTGAATTAGAAGATATTATTCCCTTGCCTGCAAACCAATTAACCGAAGCGGGCGAAGCAATCTTTGTAAACCAAAGCAATGAATCATCATTCTTCGTTCAAGCCCGTCTAAACCGTGAGCAATCACGCAGCAGTGAGCGTTCAATTTTAACTGAGTTAATCAACAATAATAATGTAGAGCAAGAGCAACGTGCCCAAGCGGCTGACGCAATGCTTGAAATCCAACGCCGCATAGAGCGCGAAACGGCTGCCGAAGCTCTTATCGAATCCAAAGGCTTTGCCGAGGTTTATGTAAGAATTTCTGATAATGCAGTAGATGTTATTGTAAGCCAAGACACCCTCACTGATGCAGAACTTGCTCAAATTATGGATATTATAAAACGCAAAACAGGCGTAAATGAAACCCAAATTCATATTTCTCCAATGAGAAGATAAGTATTGACTGATAGCCCGTGATTTGATATTATACTTGCTGCGGGCCTTTAGCTCAGTCGGTCAGAGCAACCGGCTCATAACCGGTGGGTCCCGGGTTCAAGTCCCTGAAGGCCCATACCGCACGTAATACAAAAAGCCCCTGTAATCATTGCGATTACAGGGGCTTTTTTGTATGCTAAATCTTATTTAAAGGGGTACTATTGAACCTGATGGATTATGGGTGTTGCGCGATGCCCTATAGGTCTGATGACCCGTTACAGCATATTGCATGGCTTGTGTTATGAATCAACAAGAGCCATGTTACACAGCTTTCAAATTTTGAGAACGCAAGAATTATTATTGTAAATTCACTTGTGGTATATTATAATGAATCATAGAAGAAGTCTTGCCCATGAATGAGTTATAAACGAAATGAGGAAGATTGATTGAAAAAAATTAGCTATAAAAAACTCTGGAAAATTCTTATAGATAAGGATTTGAACAAGCAAACCTTGTCGCAAGTAGCCAATATAAGCGCATCAACGCTAACAAAGATGTCGAAAAACGAAAGCGTGAATATTGAGATGCTTGTAAAAATATGCAATGCGTTAGATTGCGAATTTCACGATATTATTGAACTGGTGGCAGATGATGCCGAAGAAGTTAATAACACGGAGGTATAACTATGACCCACGAAATACAAATTGAAAATACGTTTATTGGCATCTTGACCGAGCGAGAGAACCAGTGGTCTTATCGTAGCGATATAAAAACAGAAGCCGCTCTTTGGGAAAATCTAAGAGGGCATATTAACCGTATCAATATAGCGCAGCTTGACGGCATATCACTAACTGACAGCGAATTTGCCCAATTGAAAAATGAATTTAGGCTTTTGACCCAAACTCCGTTTTTGGCTTCACAATGGTTGCGTGGTGAAAATGGAATTGCACAAATCACCATAGAGCGCGGGGATAATTCCAAAGGCAATGTTACGCTTACCTTATTCAGCAACAGAGATATAGCGGGTGGTATTTCCAGCTATGAAGTTGTCAACCAAATTGTCCCCGAGACTTTTGGACGTGCCAAGCGTGGCGACGTTACCCTGCTGATAAACGGCTTGCCTGTCATACATATCGAGCTGAAAAGCGAGTATGCGAAAGACGGCTACTACCAAGCATTTGACCAAATGAAGCGATATGCACAGACAGGATTTTTTGACGGCATTTTTGCCACCGTACAAATCATGGTTATAAGCAATAAAGTCGCCACAAAATATTTTGCCCGCCCAAGTTCTAACCATGATTTTAAGCTCGCAAAAAAATTCTTGTTTAACTGGCGTGAGGAAAATAACACGCCTGTTGAAGATTTGTTTGACTTCACTCGTGTCGTGTTGAGCATACCAATGGCACATGAATTGATAAGCCGCTATACCATTTTGGTAGACGACAAGAAAGCCTTGAAATTTATGATGGTGCTTCGTCCTTATCAAATACACGCCATAAAGAAAATCGGAAAGCAAGCATCAGCGCGCGAAGGCGGGTTTATTTGGCACGCAACAGGCTCGGGCAAAACCATAACCAGTTTTGTTGCAACGAAGTTGCTTGCACAATCAGCCGTGGGGGTTGCTCGCACGGTTATGATTGTTGACCGCAAAGACTTAGACAGCCAAACCAAAAATGAATTTAGCAAGTTCGCTTCTGAATATAATACAGGGTTGACATCGGGTGATGTAACCGACAATACCCTCATCGTTGGAATAGATAACAAGCGAGAGCTTGTTGACAACCTGCTCAGCAAGAAAAACAATAACACGATAATCGTTACCACAATCCAAAAACTAAGCCGTGCCATTCGTGATTTTTATACCGATGAACGCAAAACCATAGACGAGGATAAAAATAAATTTAAGAAGTTAAAAGGTGAACATATCGTTTTTATCGTAGACGAGTGCCACCGTGCTGTTTCCGACGAGGAAATGGAAAGTATTAAAAAATTCTTCCCCAAGTCAACATGGTTTGGATTTACAGGCACTCCCATCTTCAAAGAAAACAAAAAGCAAGAAAACGGAAGTTTTGCCCGAACCACCCATGAACAATACGGCTGGACAGGGCAAAAAGACAAAGAGGGTAATCGTATTTTGCTTCCAAATGGTGGGCTTCTTCATGCCTACACCACGAAAAACGCAATGGACGACAAATCCGTCCTTGATTTCCAAGTTGAATATCACTCGCTTATGAGCGAGGAGGAAGAATTGGCGTTATATTTAACAAAAGCACCTCAAGAAGAGCTTGACTTAATGAACGGCATACAAAAAGAAGCATTATTAGTTCGTGAGGACTACGAAAACGATAAATATATAACCGCTATGTTGCAACGTATTTTTAAGCGACATAATGTTATGGAAAAATTCAAAGTCGTAGACGGCATACCAACCATGAGCGGTATTTTAACAACCCACTCCATAGCCCAAGCCAAACGTATTTATCACAAGTTAATGGAATTAAAGCGTAATGGTGAATTGATAACGGGCAAAGTGAACGAAGCGCGCCAACTTCGTGACCTCGACTTTCCACGGGTAGCCATAACCTATTCATTAAGCGAAAACCAAGACGGTATAAATGCCGCCCAAGAAGAAATTGCAGAAATAATGAAAGCATACAGAGATATGTATGGCGTGGCTTATGAAGATATAGACCTATACAATCAAAACATCAACAACCGCCTTGCCCGCAAGGGAGCGCAGTACCAAAAAGACGGACAATGGCTTGACTTCGTTATCGTTGTTGACCGTCTATTGACTGGCTTTGATGCACCAACCATTCAAGCCCTTTATGTTGATAAAGAGCTTCGCTGGCATGGGCTTTTGCAAGCCTTTTCACGGACCAACAGAGTTTTGACTGGCAAAAACATTGGTATGATTGTTACTTTTCGCAAACCCTTCACGATGGCAAAAAATGTGGAAGATGCGATACGACTGTTCTCAAATGAAGCACGAGATTGGGAAAGTCTTATCCCCAAAAAATACGAAACGGTACGCAAGGATTTGGTTGATGCTCATAAGGCATACGCAGAAGCCAAAGCCGAGCTTGAAAAAGACCCGACCGACATTAAGAAAAAAATCGAAGCCGTCAAGACCTTCCAAGCGATTAAACGCCTTGCGGAAGCAATCGAGAGCTACGAAGAATTTGAGAACGACTTTGAAGATTTGAAACCCACAATCGAAGTTGTCGCTGATGACTTTGGGCATATCGAAAACATCAAAGCCGAGGTGCGTGAGGAGATTACCCCCGAAGATGTAGAGGATTACCCCAACATTTTCGAGGTTGAGTTTTCTGCAAACCAACGAGCCACGCTCGAAGAAACTATTGACAGTTATTACATCAGCCAACTTTTGCATGACATTAAAAATGAAGAAAGTAAACGTAAATTTGACGAAATCCTAAAAGGTAAACCCGCAATCATCCAAGAAGTCTACAAAGAAATCATGAGGGATATAGAGAGCGATGAAGAAGCCGCCCAACGAGCCGCATCATATTTCCGCACAGCCATTGATGCGGAGATTGCGGAAGCAGCGGTTAATTTGCGTGTGCCGAGTGGGGATTTGCAAACGAGCCTTAACGAATACAATTCATATAAAGGTGATGTGCCTTACCTTAACACTTTAATTGAAAATTCAAAGCATACAAAAGAAACTTTCGAGCAACAATTCCCTGGAGAAAGATTTAGGCGGAAAATCGTTGTCATAGGCGATTACTGGAAACGCATAATGGACGAGCGGTTATTACCGCTTAAAAACGAGTTGAAAGCACATAGTAACGGGGTGGAATAAATGGGGAAATTAGAGAATTTGAAACAATTGAAAAAGGCGTATTTGCAAGTGATGTTTCCGCAAGAAGGGGAAAACGCGCCGAAATTGCGGCTTGCGGGTTTTGCCGAGCCGTGGAAAAGACGAAAACTGCACGAAATATCGACTAAGGTTACAGAGAAAAATTCGAGTTATAAATTTGTTGAAACTTTCACAAACTCCGCAGAATATGGAATTATAAGTCAACGTGAATTTTTTGATAGAGATATTTCCAACAAAAGCAATTTAGACGGATACTATGTAGTACGCCCTAATGATTTTGTATATAATCCAAGAATTTCAAATTTTGCTCCGGTAGGTCCAATTAAACGTAATTCATTGAACAGAACAGGGGTTATGTCTCCATTGTACTATGTTTTCAGAGTGCTTGAAGGTGATTACACATACCTTGAAAAATATTTTGATAGTATTTATTGGCATGATTTCATGAAAATGAACGGGGATAGTGGTGTGCGTGCGGATAGATTTAATATTAAGGACAGTCTTTTTGTCGAAATGCCGATTCCTTATCCGTGTATGCAAGAGCAGGTTTTAATCGGCACCTTCTTCCGCTCCCTTGATGAACTAATAAAACTGCACAGCTAAAGGAGAAAATTATAATGGCTGAACTAAACACGAAATTATGGGCAAGCGCAGACATACTCCGTGGCAAGATGGATGCCAGCGAGTATAAAAACTATCTGCTTGGACTTATATTCTATAAATACCTTTCCGACCAACAGCTACGAGCCGTTTACGAAGAAGAAAACGGTAAAGTTGCCGAATACCCCGACAGAGAAACACAACTTGCGGGATTGATGGAATGGCATAACGAAGATGCCGATGATGTTCGGCAAATTATGTCCAAGAAGCTGGGCTACTTCATTGAACCTAACTACTTATTCTACACGTTGCAAAAAAAGGCAAGCAATTATGAATTTCAAATTTCCGATTTACAAAATGCCTTTATCGAGCTTGGGCGACAAGGCGACCAGTTCACAGGCTTGTTTGATGATGTTGATTTGACTTCGACCAAATTAGGTTCTAACGCCCAACAACGCAATGTCACCATCACGGAAGTCATAAAAACTCTTGATGAGATAGACCTATTCGGGCATGACGGTGATGTAATTGGCGATGCTTATGAATACCTAATCGGGCAATTCGCCGCAGGCGCAGGAAAAAAGGCGGGTGAGTTCTACACTCCCCAAGGGGTCAGCAAAATCATTTCTGAAATCGTGGCAATCGGGCAAGAGGATATTGCCCCCTTCCATGTTTACGACCCCGCAATGGGTTCGGGTTCGCTGATGCTTAATATCCGTCAGTTTGTCAATAATCCTAATAAGGTGCATTACCACGGACAGGAGTTAAACACAACGACTTACAATCTCGCCCGCATGAATTTGATACTGCACAATGTAGAACAAAACCAAATGCGATTGCAAAACGGCGATACACTTGACGAGGATTGGCCGACAGACGAGCCCTATCTTTTCAACGCCGTTGTTATGAACCCACCATATTCAGCAGTATGGAGTGCAGACCCCAAGTTTATGGGCGATGCACGTTTCGAGCCTTACGGAAAACTTGCCCCGAAATCAAAAGCCGACTTCTCGTTTTTACTCCACGGCTTTTATCATCTTAATGACAAGGGAACAATGGGGATAGTGCTTCCGCATGGTGTGTTGTTCAGAGGTTCAGCCGAAGGAACAATCAGAAAAACTTTGCTTGAAAGAGGTGCAATATATGCCGTCATCGGCTTACCGCCAAACATTTTTTACGGCACGAGTATACCAACTGTTGTATTGATTTTGAAAAAAGGTAGAGCGTGTAATGGTCGTGATGTACTTTTCATTGATGCTTCCGACGACTACGAAAAACAGAAGAACCAAAACAACTTACGCTCAGAGGATATTCAAAGAATTATTGATGCATACAAAGACCGCAAGAACATTTCAAAATATGCTCATCTTGCGAGTTATGATGAAATTGTGGCTAATGATTACAACCTTAATATCCCACGTTATGTAGATACCTTCGAGGAAGAAGAACAAATTGACATAGTGGCACTGAGCAAAGAAATAACTGACCTCAACGTCAAGATTGCAGAAAGCGAAGCCGAGTTTTTGGGATTGCTTGACCAACTTTCTGTTACAGACGATACAAGAGATATTATCGAAGCAACTAAGCGAATTTTTATGTGAAAGGAGATAAACGAGAATGAACCAACAAGTACAATCACTTAGCCAAATAGCAATAAAAGGCTACAAATCCATAAAAGACTGTACCTTGGAACTTGGTAATATCAACGTGCTTATTGGTAGCAATGGTGCTGGCAAATCCAACTTCATGTCTATTTTTCCGTTGTTCCAAAATATATTGGTGCAAAATTTAGCTCGTTTTGCGGGCAAAAAGGGTGCTAATTCGCTTTTTCATAATGGCACGAAAGTTACGGATAGCATTTTTGCAGAATTTCGCTTTGATACAATCGCTTATGCCTTTGAGTTAGAAATGTCCGAAAGTAACAACCTTGTGTTTCGTGAGGAAAGCGTAGAGGTAGAGGGTTTTTCTCCTTGGGGCGATGGCGGTCACAATGAAGCAAGGTGGGCAGAGGGATGTCGCAATGCTAAAATTAAGGACGATGACCTTCATACGTTATCAAGGGGATTGTGGCACACATATCACTTTAACGATACAAGTGCAACATCTAGGATAAAGAAGGAGCATAACTTATCCCATTGCAATATTTTGATGTGGGATGCCTCCAATTTAGCCGCATTTCTTTACCGTTTGCAAAAACACTACCCTGCCGAGTATGGAAATATCGTTAGGGCTGTGCAAATGATAGCACCGTATTTTAAAGATTTTGAGCTAAAGCCAGAAGAAGCAAACGAAGAACTGATTATTTTGCGTTGGTTACAACAAGATTGCGATGAGGTTTTTAACGCATCCCAGCTATCAGACGGTACCCTACGTTTTATTTGCCTTGCGACACTTCTCCTACAACCAGAAGCATTGCAACCCGCCACGATAATAATAGATGAACCCGAACTGGGGCTACACCCTTTTGCAATAACCATGCTTGCAGAGATGGTGCAACGAACCGCAGTAAGCAAGCAAATAATCATTGCCACACAATCCGTTGAATTTTTGAATAACTTTAGGCCAGAAGATATTGTTGTGGTTGACAGAAATAAAAACGGTTCTGAATTTAAGCGACTTGCATCGGAGCAATTAACTTATTGGCTTGAAAATGATTACACGCTAGGCGAACTGTGGAATAAAAATGTATTTGGGGGGAGGTTTGCGAGATGAAGTTTTTAGTTGTATGTTGCGAAGGGCAGACAGAAGAAGTATTTGTCGAGCAAATTCTATCTCCCCATTTTCATAAAATAGGCGTATTTGTGACTTCCAACAATATGAAGGGTATATCGTCTTATAAAAAGATGGAAGAACATATTAAGGGCTTCTGTTTGGCGAATCCTACCGCTTTTGTAACAACAATGGTTGATTATTATGGGCTTAAAAAAGACGTTCCAGGGCTTGCGGTTGCCGTTGGAGATATATACCAAAAATCAGAAAGCATCGAAATCGCAGTCAATGCAGATATGCACAGATTGGATAATCTTCACTTCAATTTGATTGTGCATGAGTTTGAAGGACTGCTGTTTTCTGATGTTAGTGCATTTGAAGGCATCGCAAATAAAAGCGAACTTGCACAGTTGCGGAATGAGAAGGGTAATCAAACACCAGAACATATCAATGGTGCATATGCAACAGCACCGTCACGGCGCATACTCAAAGTGTTACCAAAGTACATCAAAACCATTGATGGCATTGAAGTAGCAAAGCGGATAGGTCTTGAGAAAATGGCACAAGAATGTTTGCATTTTGGGCAATGGTTGAAGAAAATTGAAGATTGGGCTAAGGGGGTGGCGTGATGAGTAGTGTACCAGAAATTAGATTTGAGGGCTTTGCTAACGATTGGGAGCAGCGTACTGTTGGAAAAATTATATCCGAGAAAATTTCAAACGGCATTATGAACCGACCTGGGCGAAATGAGCTAAATGTCAAGCATATAAATGTAGTAAACTTATACGCCCCAAGCCATATTCAGCCAAATGAGTTGGCATACTTTGATGCAACTGAGAAGGATTTGAAGAAGTGCAATGTAGAAGTTGGCGATATTTTCCTTACAAGGAGTTCGCTCAAACTCGAAGGGATTGCACAAGCAAATATTTTACTTGATGAGGGTACTTATGTTTTTGATGACCATATCATGAGAATAAAACTTGCGCCAGAGTTTGAGCCGTTTTTTATCAAGGAAGCGTTGAACTATTCTTCAATCAAAAAGGATTTCATGGCGAAGGCTAAAACTGGTACAATGACAACAATTGGACAAGATGATATTACTTCATCTTGTATCATTTTCCCCTCGAAAGATGAGCAAGTAAAGCTCGGCAAATTCTTCCACACCCTCGACAATACTATCGCCATTTATAAGCGTAAGCTAGACGGCTTGAAACAGCTTAAAAAGGCGTATTTACAGCAAATGTTTCCGCAAGCGGGGGAAACTGTGCCACGATTGCGGTTTGAGGGGTTTACTGAACCGTGGGAAGTGCGAAAGCTCGGAGAAATCACATCAAGCTATTCAGGTGGAACACCAAGCGTGGGAATTTCAAAATATTACAGCGGTGACATTCCGTTTATTCGGTCTGCTGAAATAAATAGCAAAGATACCGAATTATATTTAACTCAGGAAGGTTTGCAAAATTCATCAGCCAAGATGGTTCGCATAGGCGATATTCTTTATGCTTTATACGGTGCAACGAGTGGTGAAGTCGGAATATCACAAATTGAGGGGGCTATTAACCAAGCGATACTCGCTATAACTCCAAATCTTGGCTATGATAGTCAATTCCTAATGCAGTGGTTACGCAATAACAAGCAAAACATCATTGATAAGTATTTGCAAGGCGGGCAAGGTAATCTCTCGGGGTCGATAGTTAAAGAGTTGGCTATATATTTGCCTTGCTATGATGAGCAAGTACTCATCGGTTCATTTTTTTGCAACCTAGACATTATAACCACCCAACAAATAGAGTGGATAAAACAACTTGGACACTTGAAATCTGCCTATCTGCAAAAAATGTTCGCATAAAGGCTAAATTTACTAGAACAAACTGTCGATATAGTTATTAGCAACCATCTTTAGTGAGTGCTAATAATTTTGAAAGGAGGAAAATATATGCCAAAAAAATCTCCATTGGTATCAGGAATGGATGCACCGAAGCGAGGAACGTATACTGAAATTGGTCCACGTGGCGGAGTCAAAGGTGACGTAACAATGAAGAAGAGAGGCGACACTATGCCCCCAACGGAGTTACCAAACAGTCAATTCAAGAAAAAATAATTTAAGTAACGAGAGGGGCATAACGCCCTTTTTTGTTGTTCATTTCTTACATCAAAGAAAATTAGGGCTGATGCGTGGCTATGGGCATTTTAACTTTGGTGCCAATTTCCGTCCAATGAATCAAGACTGTGGTGACTAATTCATCTTGATATTTTAAAAGCCATAATAATGTATCTATCTCTTTTTTTGTTAAATCGGTCAGATAAACCTTTTCAAGTATTGATGTGTAAAGCTTCATTTGCTTTTCCCCTTAGATAGAAAAGAGTACGCCTACTATCTAAAAGAAGCAGGTGTGGACATGACCACTCCTGCTCCCATTTTAGATGCCTTTCATATTTTTGACGGCTTGCTTGATAATTTAAGCTAGTTGACAAAGTCATAGTAAAAAGCATAAAATCAAAGTGGCGGTCGTCTACGGTCAGACAGACTGCCGCTTTTTTCGTATGGTGTTATAGCAATATTGTAAAAATCCTAGAATATATCCTCAAAATAATGTCCGGCTTTGCGTAGTGCGCGTTTGCTATTGCGCATCATGCGGTGGCGTTGTTTGTTGTCCGCAGACAAAGAAAGTCCTGCGCCAACGATTAAACCAACGGCAAGACCGCCTATAATACCTAAATGTGCATGTCTCATGTGAACGCTCCTTTCATTAAAACATGTATATATTATGTAGCGTTCAAGCATAAACATACAAAGAAAAAAATTGTAAAAATTCAGGAAGGTGATTGAATGGCAAGAGGAGGAATGCGCGGCGGCGGTGGCGGTAGAAGCTTTGGCGGCGGCGGAAGAACAGGTGGAAGCCTAGGCGGAAGTGGGCGCATAGGTAGTGTAGGCTCGTCAAATCGCGGTGGACGGGGGCTGGGTGGGGTAGGGCGTGCGCCTTCAACACCCAGAGCCGCTGCGCCCCGTGTAACGACACCCAGAGCTGCTGCACCACGTCCTGGTTTTGGTACAGGTATGGCTGTAGGTATGGGTATGGGCATGATGGGCGGTCGCCGACGTAGGAGAGGCTGGGGTCGCCGTGGAATGATGATGGGTGGGCCTATGCATCATGGCGGAGGTATGGGAAGACGCAGTGGCTGTACTTCTTTAATCATGGCAATAATCTTGATATTTTTGGTGGTTAGTGTCATTGGAATGCTAGGCAACATGTCAATTCCTTTTATAGGCGGCGGTGGGCTTCAAACGATAACTGTTGCACCATCAACTATCAGCCGTGACCCCCTTCCATCTGGTGAGGCATTAAATATACCGTCATCAATGGTGACACAAAACCGTGCAAATAACTGGATAACAAATCAAAATCGTCTCTTTAGCGGAATGAATGATTTTTACAACAGAACAGGTGTGCGTCCCCATTTATATCTTACAGATAACATTGATGGAAACACAAACCTACCCACAGAAGCGTCATTTCGTGCATTTGCAGAGGCTCGTTATCATGAACTTTTTGAAGACCAAGCCCATGTATTGTTAGTATTCTTTGAAAACGACCGCTATGAATACGCAATGTGGGTGACAGTAGGCGCGCAGGCACTTACTGTAATGGATGATGAAGCCCAAGGCATTTTGATGGATTTTGTCATGCGCTACTACTATTCAGATGTTGACAATGAAACCATGTTCAGCAATGCATTCCAGGGTGCAGGACGCAGGATTATGGTCGTTACCCGTTCTCAATGGATACCCGTATTGATAGTGGCGGGAATTTTGCTTATTTTGTTCCTTCTATTCAAATGGTGGCAAAAAAAGCAAGAGCAGAAAAACTTAGAAGCTGAACAAACCGAACGCATTTTAAATCAAGAACTTAATACCTTTAGCGAAAGTGGCGGCGCACATGATGAAGCCTCCCAACTCGCCCAGCAATATATGAATGAAGACGAAAACAATTCAAACTAGGAGGATATATCAATGGGAATTTTAGGTAGATTTAAAAACATCATGTCAGCAAACATCAATGCATTGCTAGACAAGGCAGAAGACCCAGCAAAAATGATTGACCAAACCTTGCGCAACTTGGCTAATGACCTAGCCGCAGTTAAAAAAGAAACAGCAGGTGTAATGGCAGAAGAAACCAGAACCCGCCGTGAAGCAGACGCAAATCTGGCAGAAGTAAACAAAAATATGGAACTTGCCCGCCGCGCCCTGACTGCCGGTAACGAAGACCATGCCCGCGTATTCTTAAATAAGAAAAATGAACTCGAATCCCAAGGTGTAGAACTTCAAAAATTGGCAGAAGCCGCACAAGCCAATGCAGTACAAATGCGTCAAATGCATGACAAACTGGTGAAAGATATCAACGCCCTTCGCTCACGTAAAGCAACAATCAAGTCAAACATTGCTGTTGCAAAAGCTACAGAGCGTGTGAATCAAATGGGTGCTGCCGGCTCAAAAGCCGAAGGTGCGCTTCAAGCATTCAATCGCTTCGAGCAACAAGCCCAAGACCGCTTAGACCGCGCCCGCGCATTGTCTTCACTAAACGAAGTACCAAAAGATGAAGCCCTAGCCTTAGCCGATTTATATAAAAGCGGCGGCGGCGCAGCACTAGATGATGAACTGGCTTCTTTAAAAGCAGAAATGGGTTTAGCTCCGGCAGTATCTGTAGATGATGAGTTGGCGACCCTATATGCAGAGCTAGACGCAGAACCAACACCAAACTAATTCTGCGGCGGGACTTAAAATAAAGTCCTATGTAAAGGGAGAATGAAGTCATTGAAAAAAAATAAATCAAATATTATTGTGGGGAAATTCATTGGCAACGAGCGTGGTTTTGGCTTTGTTATGAGAAACTCACGAGATGCTAAACATGGGGCGGATATTTTTATTCCGCCTCATTTGGCATTTGGCGCGTTAAACGGTGATGAGGTGGTTGTCGAATTAGATTCGTCTCATATACCCAGTAAATCATCATATAGCCAAATAGGAAAAGTGATAGAAATTCGTAGCCGCTTGCCAATGGTGGGTACTTTTTATACAGATGGTCATAATGGATTTGTTAAGCCTATAGATGCAAAAAATCCTCATACATTTTTTGTACCGCCAAAAACTATGAAGCGTTTTGTCCTTGCTGATGGCATGAGGGTGTATTTTTCCATAGAAAAAAAGCTGATATACGACAATCGCACACCAAACTGCTTTATTACCGAAGTCATCGGACACATGAACGACCCTGGCATGGACGTACTGACACTTGTAGCCAACGCAGGTGTCCCATATGAATTTTCAACGGCTGTTAACGAAGAAGCCGCCGCTGTGCCTATGGAAGTCAGCGAATCAGAAGCAGAAAATCGCCGTGACCTTCGTGAAGAATATATCATCACTATAGACGGCGATGATACAAAAGACATAGACGATGCCATTTCCTTTAGGCAAAATGAAGACGGTACAATACATCTTGGTGTACACATTGCCGATGTCACCCACTATGTCCGTGAAAACACTGCGCTAGACACTTCCGCACTCACCCGTGGGACAAGTATTTATCTTGCCGACCGGGTTATTCCCATGCTTCCTCATAAATTATCCAGCGGCATATGCTCTCTTTTCCCAGATGTAGACCGTCTCACATTAAGTTGTATAATGACAGTAGATTCTGGTGGAAATGTAATAGACCATGAAATAACCCAGTCAATTATTCGCAGTAAAAAACGATTCACCTACAATGAAGTCGAAGCTTTAATTGATACAGATACACACTTTCAGCAGATGGACAACCTGCGTGAAATTCTATATGCCAAACGCAACCAACGTGGTGCATTGGATTTTGACATTCCTGAAGCCAAAATTCGTGTTGATGAAGAAGGTCATCCTATTTCAATTGAGCAGTACGCTCGCACCCGTGCTACAGGCATCATTGAAGAATTTATGATTTTGTGCAATGAAACCATAGCGGCACATTTCTTCGCAAAAAAAGTCCCATTTATATACCGTACCCATGAAGCACCCAGCAAAGAAAAAATAGCAACCTTGCGCCTAGTTGCAAAAAATTTAGGTGTTACAATCACCAATGCAGATTCTTTACAACGGGTATTAGATATTACCAAAGATACGCCTGCGGCAACGGCAATTTCAACTGCGGTTTTACAAGCCATGCCCCAAGCCCATTACACTACAGTAAACCCAACTCATTTTGGGCTGGCTTCCGAAGCGTATTGCCACTTTACATCACCAATTCGTCGGTATGCTGATTTGCAAATCCATCGCATTATAAAAAAACAAGCAAAAAACATTGAAGAACAGTTGCCTGAAATATGTAGCCAATGTTCCCGCACAGAACGCACAGCCGAAGCGTTAGAGCGTGAAGTTACCGACCTTAAAAAAGTACAGTTTATGGCAAATAAAAAAGGCCGCAGATTTAAAGCGACCGTTTCTGGTGTGACTTCATGGGGAATATATGTGATGTTGTCAAATACAGTAGAAGGACTTGTGACGACTGCCAACTTACGTCAAAATGGCTACACTTTTAATAAAGAGAAAAATATTTTTGAGAACAAAAGACAAGGTAAATCCCATATACAAACTGACGAAAAATGCCTTAGCCATGGAACTTCTGTAAAGGTTAGACTGGTACGTATCAATGAAGAAGAGCGCAAATTGACCTTTGTATTATTCTAATGGAGCGTTAACTCTGGGGTGATTATACTAACCTGTCAACCAACATTCCAGCTTCAAGTAAGCTGTACCCTTCGGTTTCCATGGTTCCCATGCGATAATTGTAGTGGTAGTTAAGCCCACGAAAACGCATATGTTCAACCAGCGGCTCAGTCATGAGCTGCTGGGTATAGTTGCGTAGCCCTTCAAAAATTTCAATGGTTTCGCCAATTGCCATGTTGATTTCATCTCGGCTCATGGATGTAATTTGTTCGCGGCTGAAAGCCATTTGCCCTGCATTGGACAAGGTAAGCCCAAGCATTTCTAAACGGGTGCGGTTTTCATAGACATTTTGCGCAACTTCACCAGAAAAAGCACGAAGTCCTGCACTGTGCGCCTGAGTTTGCATAAACCCAGCTGACCTGTTAAAGTCTTCTGCAAAATGTGCCAAATCTTCTGCTAAATTGTCCACAGCAGTTTGAAAGCCATCTACATAAATGGACTGATTAAAATGTTCCATATCATAAGCAGTTTGCTTCGTGGCGGCACGTAAGTCTGTGACACCAAAGGAAACTGCTTGGGCATACTGCACAATTTCATTTCGCAGTGCCTTATTAAGTACATATTTGCGCGGTGAAGCATCCGAGCCATTTTCACGCCCGGCGGCAATACGCTCCCGACGAGGGATATAATTATCATTCCCGCGGTTGGAAACATTACCTACAATATATGGTTTGTAAAAATTAAAATAAAATACACTGGTCAACATAGAATCGCCTCCATGCGATACAAATATATTACTCCTTATAATGAATATCGGCATATTTAACCAATAAGATAATACATATTTTTCACACTATAACACAAAATACATAAATGAAAAAGAGAAAATTGATAATTCCAATAGGGATTGTTGTTGGCATTGCCAACGGGTTATTTGGTGCAGGCGGCGGTACACTGCTTGTTCCTGCCTTAGAAAAATTTATAAAGCTTGAAACCCACAAATCTCATGCCACTGCACTTTCTGTTATGTTGCCGCTTTCCATTATTTCTGCCTTCATATATATATGGGGTATAGACGTAGACTGGAAAACTGTTGCGTTAGTTTCCAGCGGTGGTGTTGTTGGCGGGGTCATTGGTGCGAAATGGCTTAAAAAAATTGAAGCCGCGTGGCTCAATATTTTATTCGGCGCGTTTCTAGCGATTGGGGCAACGAGGATGTTGTTCTCATGATGTATATTCTTGCAGGGCTTGCCGCAGGTATTGTCAGTGGAATGGGTATTGGCGGCGGTGCCATTTTGATTCCCGCACTCACAATTTTTCTTGGTTTAGAGCAACAACAGGCGCAGCATATTAACTTGCTTTATTTTATTCCCACAGCCGCATTGGCGTTACGTGTGCATGTAAAAGAAGGGAATATCGAAAAAAAAGGATTGCTCCCGCTTATTTTATGGGGCTTGCCTGGTGCAATTTGTGGCGCACTCATTGCACTAAAACTTGACGCAAACTATCTGCGTAAAGGCTTTGCAGTTTTCCTACTGGCAATGGCAGTGTATGAAATCACCAAAGGGTTTTATAAGTGGAAGGAAAGAAAATCGTAAAGGAGATATATTAAAATGGAAATTCAAGCATTTGAAAACCTAAAAACAAAATTCCGCCAAGCAGATACGGATACGAAGATTACAATGTATGTAGAAACAGATGGACTAACACAACTGCAATACAAGGAACTTCTACGGCTGTTTCCACTAAGTGAGCTAAAAAGATTAGAAGCGGCGTTGGGATAACCCTTCGCTGCTTTTTTATTTTTCATTATAATATTGAGCTTGTGCATTCCATAGTTCATGATATTTCCCTTGGGTGTCAGACAGTAACATATCATGGTTGCCACGCTGGATAAGTTGTCCTTCGTGAAAAACAGCAATGTCGTCACAAAACCTACAAGACGATAAACGATGGGATATAAAAATAGCCGTATTTTCCTTCTTTGCCTGTATAACTTCATTAAACATACTGTACACTTCAAATTCTGCAATGGGGTCAAGAGCGGCAGTTGGTTCGTCTAATACAAAAATAGGGGCGTTTTTATACAATGCACGTGCTAAAGCCAACTTTTGCCCTTCACCCCCTGATATTTCTATACCCTCATCATAATGATTGTACATATAAGTGGAAAAGCCATTAGACATTTTTGCGATTCTTTCGCCCAATCCAACACGGTCAAGTGCAAGATTGGCAGTATCCTTGTCAAAGGCTCTGCCAAGGGCAAGATTATCTGATAAGGTAAAAGAAAAAATTTTAAAATCTTGAAATACGACAGAGAAGATACCCATATATTCCTTGTAATCATATTTTTTTATGTCTATGCCATTTAAAGTGATTTCACCTTCAGTGGGGTCGTATAAGCGGGTTAGCAGTTTTATCATTGTTGTTTTTCCACTACCGTTCATGCCTACGATAGCCAGCTTTTGCCCAATGTGTAGCTTTAAATTAAAATGCCGCAGGGCATAATTTTTACTGCCTGAATACTTAAAGCTTACGTTTTTAAATTCTATTTCATACTCGCCATCACGACGCTTTTCTACTGGTAAACTACCCTTGTATTGCTTATTTTCAAGCTCCATAAATTCCATAGTGCTTTGTACACGGTCACATTGTTCAACCATGAAAGTAAAGCCTGATGTCATTACAAAAAAGTTATCTGCCATATTTTTAATCGTACCTGCAAAGAAAACAATATCGCCCACAGGAATCACACCTGCAACCGCACGCGCTGCCACAAATAAATACGCGCCAACAAGAAACAACCCAGTGGTTAAGGATGATAAAAATGCTTCGCCCCCTTGATACCAAGTGTATTTTTTTGCAAATGCTACTCTTTTAGGTGTCTCGCTGTTGATAAGTGCTTTTACATAGGGGCTGGTATTGTAGATTCTGGCGGTTTTATATAAGCTTTGAAGATTGCCCCGCCACAAGAAAAAATTAGAAAACTCAGTACGGTATTTATCTTGATGTTTTCCTGGTTGCATTAGTTTTAAAAGCCCTTGTCCAAAAAATTTGGACTTTACCCAAGACGAAATACCAGCAACGGCAAACATTCCTGCCATAAATATACTTACACCCCCTACACCACTAGAGATAAACAATGGAATCATCATCACCCCGCCAATGAGAAATCCAAAAGTTCCACCTAAAAACCATCTTAAATAAGGTAATGTATTAGTAAACCCTGCACCCCACTGGTTATCCCTGCTAATGCGTTCTCTAATTTCATTGATTGCAGGGCTATCCAAAAGCTCAAAATCAACTTCCATATATTTTTTAGATTTTTCCAAATAGATTTTTTTTATGGCTATATCATTGTGTGCTTGTTGTACTTTTTCCATATACCGTAGCAAGACATTCAGTCCAAAGCGCACCCCAACAAAAATAAGTGCGATGTGTAACAGGTTATTCAATGTTTCCCCTGTTACAAAACCATTGAGAATATACCCAGTAACAAAAAGTGCCAAGTAAGGTTGAAGATTCGCAATAAATGCTATTGGAAATTGTAGTATAATAGACAGTTTGTCAATGCGGTAAATCATTTTATATACTTTTAATGCGCCTCTTACACCTCTAATTTCATCGTCCTTACGCATTAACATTCACCTCATCCTTGTAATAATGACTTTGAATTTCATACATATTGGCATACACTCCACTTGCTTGCATTAACGCGTCATGGGTGCCACTTTCTATTATTTTACCATCCTTCATTAGCAAGATACGGTTACAAAAACGTGTACTGGCAAGCCTATGTGAAATGTATAGTGCGGTGGTTTCTCCTGTAACTTGGTGGAACTTTTCATAAATTTCAGATTCTGCAATGGGGTCAAGGGCAGCTGTTGGTTCGTCTAAAATAATGACTGGCGCGTTTTTGTATAATGCCCGAGCCAAAGTTAATTTTTGCTGTTGTCCACCTGAAAGCACTACACCATTCTCACTTATTTCCTTAGTCATAGGTGTGTCTATACCACTGTCATACTTCATTAAATCTTCATATACCCCTGCGGTTTTTAACACATCAACCAATCGCCCCTTGTCACTTTTCTGGGTACTGTTAAAGCTGATGTTTTCGCCTGCTGTCAGCGGAAGTATGCAAATATCCTGAAACACCGCGGCAAACATTGTATACAGGTCATCTCGTCTAAAGCGGTCAATGTTTATTCCACTAAGCAAAATTTCTCCAGAATCCGCCTTATAAAAACCGCATAAAAGTTTAACTAAAGTAGTCTTACCTGCGCCATTTACACCAACTAAAGCAACTTTTTCATTCGCTTTAATACGAAAGCTTAAACCGTCTAAGATAGGTGGTGTGTCTGGTGAATATCTGAAACTTACGTTTTTAAATTCAATATCAACAGGATGTTTTATCTCAGAAATATCTAAAGGATTTGCAGGATTCATTGTATTTGTTGCTTCCAAAAAACCGCGCAAATCATTAAATATGACATTCTCCCGTTTTAGCATAAGCAAATTTTCTACAATTCCGCCAAGCCAACCAGAAAAGCTTGATATCGCTCCCATAAATAAAATAAATTCTGGGATGGTGATATTTCCTTGCACCACTTGCCAAATACAATAAGCGTATGCAAGTCCATCCCGTACAAGACTAAGCATACCTTGAAGGGTATTTGCCGCAAAATAGCTGTTAAGGATTTTTGTACGTATTGCAAAAGATTTTGCTAAAATTTCATCTGTAAGGCGGGCAAATAGGGGTGGCATATTATATAGCCTCATGTCTTTTCCTACGGCAATATCACCCATTGACCGCTCTAAATAACTTTTCTTTTTATTAAGGTCAGCTTCATAATCTCGCTGACTATTTTCAAAATTCAGCGGAAAACGGTCAATGATATATCCTAAAATTGATAATCCTGTCAGTGCGATAAGTACCACAGGATTCAGCACTGCCAAAATGCTTATAAGAAAAATAAAGGATATTCCGCTTGAAATGATGGCTGCCATGGCATTAAACATTCGGCTTGTGGCAGACCAATCACCAGATGATAAGTTGTCAACCACTTTTTCATACCAATTTTGCCCCTTGCTTGTTTCAATCAATTGAAAATCGCAATCCATTGATTTGAAAAAAGCTAGGCGCATGTAAATATTTCGTATGCTATTTTGAAAGGCATATTTTCCCCTTTGTGCTACATTATTGGCTATTTGCAAAACTGCCATAACCCCTACAAAACTACCAAGCAGTAAAAGCACTTGATTAAGCTCCCGCTCTGCAAGCACTAAATCTACTGCAACTACAGGCAGGTACAGACCCATGAGTGGTAGTAGCCCACCTGTAATCATTTGTAATAAAATAAGTATAAATACGATTTTATAATGTTTCCATGCCATACCCATAAGGTGTACCATGTTGGCAGGTACAGAATGATTAGCCGTGTTCTTGTTCATCTCATCAGCTCCTTGGCAAAATAATAGCACCCTAAAAAGTTTTATAGGGTGCTTTGGCATGAATGGTAACGATATTGGCACGAATGGTTCTAAATCGGAAGCATAACTTCCGTAGCAAATACACCTTCTTCATGTTTGCGGTTTACATATCCGTTATATTTATCTACAATTTTATCAATGCGTACAAGTCCAAATCCATGCCCTTGCTTTCCCTTTGTAGATTTAAAGCTTATTCCGCGTTTTTTAATACGTCCTTCCATTGCATTGAAAACTGAAATATATAGCTGGTTTTTTAAAACATCTACATACACTCGAATAAAACGGTTTTCGATATCCTTAATTTTTGCACATGCCTCCACTGCATTATCCAGCAAATTCCCAATAATAATACATAGGTCAATTTCGGAAATTGTCAGTTCTTTTGGAACAAAAGCCTTGACATACACCTTAATATCCCTTGCACGTGCAACAGAAATTTTACTGTTTAAAATAGCATCTGCCATGACATTTTCTGTTTTAATGATAGTGTCTACCTGTGCAAGGTCAGCCGCCAGCCCTACAATATAATGCTCCATCTCATTATATTGTGCCATATGCAAATGAGCCAATAGTGTCTGCATATGATTATGGTAATCATGCCGCCAGCCGCGCATTTCGCTATAAATATATTCAACTTCGGCAATATATGTCCTCATGATATCATTTTGAAAATCTGCCATACGCTTATCTATCAGCGTTGACAAAACCCACGATAATATTCCCATATTAAGCCCTCATATGAAATTTAATAAACGTTTGATTCACTTCATTATATAATCGTCGTGAAAGAGGTATGGACTGCCCGTTATCTAAAATTATTTCTGTTTTTCCAATACGGTTTATATGTCGAAGTCCCACAATATAAGAGCGATGGCAGCGCACAAACCCATCATTCAGTAAATTTTCTATTTCACTAATTTTTGCTCTTGTCTCTATGGTTTTATTTTCAAGCACAATTAAAATATAATGTGCAAAAGCTTCTATATAAAAGATATCTTTATGTCGCAACCGCATATTATCCTCTCGCGTCTGAACCAGTAAAAAATCATCCTCTTTACTCAATCGCTCAACAGCTTTTGTAAGCATTGCAAATAACTGCTCTTCTTTAATAGGCTTGATTAAATAATGAAGGGCATCTACTTCATACCCTTGTGACATATAATCTGTAAATCCTGTAATAAAAATAAATTGTACATGGGCATTGCTTTGTCGAATATGCTTTGCCAATGCCATACCATCCATTTTTCCCATTTGAATATCCAACAGTAAAATATCAGGTATTACATTGCTGCTCATTAAAAAAGCCTCGGCATTAGCATAAGATGTGATGTATACAATGATGTCTTGGGTTTCTGCCCATTCATGAATAAGCTTTGTCAAAAATTTGACTTCAATGGCTTCATCATCACAAATTCCAATACTAAACATAATCAACCCTCCAGAGAATCATTATAACTTAAATTTATTGGTCACGCACACATCGCATTTTCTTTGCATAAACTGAAAGCGCAAGGGAGGTGTTTTACGTGCTTTACGGACTCTTGCAAATTTTACAGGGTCTTTTTTTATTTGGGCACTTGACGGGCGGCAACTCCTTCCCAAAGCCGCTTGCCGCAGATGATGAACAAAAATACCTAAGAGAATACGCCAATGGCTGTCAAGATGCAAAAAATATACTCATAGAGCATAATTTACGCCTGATTCCCTATGTAGCTAAAAAGTACAGCAATTTTGCAAAAGAAAACGAGGATTTGATTTCAATAGGCACAATTGGTTTAATCAAGGCAGTTGCCTCGTACAAGCCTGACAAAAATGTAAAACTTGCAACTTATGCCATAAGGTGTATAGACAATGAAATACTAATGTTTATCCGCGCCAGTAAAAAATATGGAAATGATATCTACCTGCAAGACATCGTAGGGGTAGACCGTGAGGGTAATGAGGTACGCATAGAGGATAAAATAGCTGATGACAAAGACCCAATTGACGAACAAGTGAATTTAAAAGTACAAATAAAACGTCTGATGGAAATAATTCCACGTGTGCTTTATGGGCGAGAAAAAGACGTAATAGAAATGCGTTATGGGCTAAATTCAGCCGATGAAATGACCCAGCGTGAAATTGCAGGAAAATTAAATATAAGTAGAAGTTACGTTTCTCGTATAGAAAAAAAAGCCTTGCATAAACTAAACAAGGAAATGCAAGATGGTCAAGAAACGGTAATGGTATGCTTGTGACTTTAAAAAAAGCCGTGAAAGCGGCTTTTTTGTCGGACAGGGAATAAAAAGGCACAATCATCTTGCTATAAATGCAAAAGTGTAATATACTTCTTAAAGGCATTTTGACCCTATTATAATTTGATATTGACAAGCACTAGCCTATTCGGGTATGCTGTAGAACGTTTTATTTAAGGGGGAAAGACATGTTAAGTCAAGCAATACACCATGACAATGCCGTATTAGCAACCGCCTTAGCTGGTACACACGCGCGTCATGATGCAATAATGAATAATATAGCCAACGCCGATGTCCCAGGTTTTACAGCGCGCAGGGTTGAATTTGAGTCAGCACTTAGCGAAGCTATAGCCAACTGGCGGCAAACAGGTGACTTGGATTTATCAAGGGCGCGTCCGTCGGTGCGTTACCAAGACACATTTAACGCCTTTCGTATGGATGCTAGTAATGTGGATATGGAGCGTGAAATGGTCGCGCTTTATATTAACTCCGTTCGTTCAGATGTACTCGTAAATAGTATACTGCACAACTCGCGTATGCTAAACACAGTATTACAAGGGAGGTAAGTAACACATGAGTTTTTTTAATACAATGAATATAGCGGCAACAGGTTTAACAGCCCAACGTCTTCGTATGGATATTATTGCCGAAAATATAGCAAACGTAAACACAACACGCACAGCAGACGGCGGACCTTACCGTCGCAAAACAGTTATATTTGAAGAAATACGCGACAATGACCCATTCTCTATGGTTTTCGGTAGTATTTTTGGTGGGCGCGACAATATCCCAGCCCCTCAAGGCATGGGGGTTCGTGTTCATAGTATCCGTGAAGATAGTTCTCCAGGGCTTTTAAGCTTTGATCCAACACATCCCGACGCGGATGAATACGGTTATGTGCGTTTGCCAAACGTCAATATTGTAGAAGAAATGGTTAACATGATTTCTGCCAGCCGCTCTTATGAAGCCAATATTACAGCAATGCAAAATGCACGTACACTCACCCAAAGAACCCTAGAAATAGGGCAAGGGAGGTAATAACTCATGTCAATAGTCACATCAATCATTGATACGCAAACACAAGCCGCTCAAATTCAGCCTTTTTCTGACCAGCTGCGTCAAATTATACAGCCAGAAAATGAATCTTCAAGTCCATTTGCTGCCTTTTTTGATGCAGCAATGGGTATGGTAAGTGATACTAACGCAATGCAATTGAATGCACAGCAGATGCAATTCGATTTTGCCACTGGTCGTCTAGATGATATTTTAGCGGTTCAAATGGCAATGGATCGCGCTTCAAACGCAATGACTTTTACAACGCAAGTAACAAATAGGGTAATTGAAGCATATCGGGAAATCATGAGAATGCAGATTTAATCCATCCATTTTAGAGGTGTGTTTGAATGCTAGACCAGCTTAATAGATATATAAACCCAATAAAAACCCGTTGGACTGCGCTAACACGGTCTCAGCAATATAAACTGGTGGGTGTTATTTTAGTTGTCATCATTGCAATTGCACTGGCTGCATTTTTTATATTTCGTACGCGTTGGGTCATTTTAGTTCCAAACACTGGGGCAATGGAAGCTTTGCCAATGCAACAGGCACTAAATGCAGAAAATATCCCCAATAGATTGTCTCGTGATATGTCAACTGTATATGTAGATGAACGTCGCTTTCAAGATGCGGTGATAGCACTCACTGTGCAAAATGCCACCCCATCAGGAGACCACTTTACATGGCCGGATGCTTTTGATACAGGACTTGGCACCACCGAAAGTGAACGTTTCCACAGGTCACGCCTTGCAACAGCCGGACAAATAGAAATGCGACTCTTATCTATGGAAGGTATAACACAAGCAGGTGTCATTCTAAATCTTTCAAACCCAAGACCCTTTGACCGCAATGCGCCCCCGCCTTCGGCTTCTATTACAATCACAACCAGCCGTGATATTCAGCCTCACGAGGCGCGTGGTCTTGCCAGTATTGCAACCAATGCAGTCAATGGTCTGACGCTAGACAATGTAACAATTATAGACCAACACATGCGTACGATTTGGGATGGTGAAATAAACAATAATAATGACCCAGTAAGTACTGTTCAAGAAACACGCAATCAACATCGTAATCACGTAGAAAATGCTGTAATGCGTATGCTTTCAAGTATGTATGATGAAGTGCATCCGACAGTAAATTTTGTCTTTGAAGATACTATTTTTACCGAGCAAATCGCAAATGTTTTCTCTGCTGTAGATGGTTTTGATGGAGGTATCCCTTCCACATCTCAAACAAGCCGTGCCCAAATGGAAGGCTTAGGGGGAGGGCTTGAACCAGGGATTGCATGGAATGCTGGTGCCGCCCCAGCTTATCAGATGGGTGGAGCAGGTAATGTTTCTGCTGAACAACGCGAGTCATTCATAGACTATCATGTAAATCATCACCAAACAATTTCGCAAATAGGCCCAGGGTGGGTTGATACAGCTAATTCAACAGCTGCTTTCTCAGTTACCAGATGGACGTATATCTACCAAGACCATTGGATGGCACAAAATGAAGGTGCGACTGAAATGGATTGGGAAATTTTCGTAAATGAATCAAGACTTCCAACCAATATAACCAGTGAATACAACGGTTTCGATGATACTTTTTCACTTTTGTTAGCTGCAACGGGTTTGCCTGAAGAAAATGTACAGCTAGTTGTAATGGAGCAAATCATCACAACATCATCATTTAATGAGCCATGGAACATTCCATTATTCTTTATGCTTGCAGTGCTAGTGCTACTTCTACTCATGCTTGCATATGGTCTGCTTCAACGTCAAAAACAAGAAAATGAGGAAGAAGAATCAGAGCCAGAACTTTCAGTGGAAGACTTACTTGTTTCTACTCAACTTGAAGAGGCCAAAGAAGAAGCGCAAGAAGAATTAGATGCAATTGAATATTTTAAAGAAAATGAAGTTAAACGCCACATTGAAAAATTTGTTAATGAAAAGCCTGAAGCAGTTGCAGCACTGTTACGAAATTGGATTAACGTCGAGGAGTGGTAAACAATGGCGATTACAGCCAGCTCAACAGTGGCAGATTTAACAGGGCGCGAAAAAGCCGCAATATTGCTCATTGCCCTTGGTCCAGAAAAATCCGCACAAATATTTAAGCATCTTAAAGAGGCGGAAATTGAATCACTCACTTTGGAGATTGCCAATACTCAAACAGTCTTACCTGAAGTTAAAGATGGTGTGCTTGATGAGTTTTATCAAATATGCTTGGCGCAACAATATATCACTGAAGGTGGTATTGCATACGCTAAAAATATTCTTGAAAAAGCTTTAGGTGAAAATAAAGCCTTTGAGGTGCTTAGTAAACTTACTGTATCACTACAAGTCCGTCCTTTCGACTTTATTCGTAAAACCGATGCAGCACAAATTTCTAACTTTTTGGCAAATGAACATCCTCAAACGATTGCACTTATCTTGTCATATTTAAGACCAAATCAAGCGGCAGAGGTTATTGGTAGTCTTGCACCAGATAAGCAAGCCGAAGTTGCGCGCCGTATAGCCTTGATGGAAGGCACTTCGCCAGAGGTTATCAAAGAAGTAGAAAAAGTTTTTGAGAAAAAATTAAGTGCGTTAATGACTGAAGATTACACTCAAGCAGGTGGCGTAGATGCAATTGTAGAAATTCTAAATGCAGTAGACCGTACAACCGAAAAACACATCATAGAAACCTTAGAAGTAGAGGATATTGAACTGGCTGAAGAAATCCGTCGTCGCATGTTTGTATTTGAAGATATACTTGCACTTTCCAACAAAGATATGCAAGCAGTTCTAAAAGAAGTAGACAACAAGGAACTAGGTATTGCTCTAAAAGGAAGTTCAGAAGAATTAAAGTCTCATATTTTCTCAAACTTATCCAAACGTTTAGCGTCAATGATTCAAGAAGATATGGATTATATGGGGCCAATTCGCAGAGCCGATATGGAAGAATCTCAGCAAAAAATCGTAAATATTGTGCGTAGATTACAAGAATCTGGCGAAATTATTGTTGCTCGTGGTGGTGGAGATGATATTGTCATGTAATCGTGTGCTGAAGGCGGGTACGGTTAGTGTTGACCAAGGCAATAAGGTCGTCATTGATGTTGCTCAAAACCTGCTAGCGAATCAGCCAATAGACACAGAAGACAATGAGATACCTGAACCGGATAAAATGGTACAGGCACAAAATGCAGCAAAAAGAATTATTCGTCAAGCAGAACAGCAAGCAGAAGAAATTTTGGCTAATGCAAGAAATTCAGCTATAAAAGAACAATCGCTAATGCTTAACACAGCTAAAGCGGAAGCTGCCCGTATCACATCTGAAGCACGTGATATAGGCTATCGCGAAGGCATGGATGCTGCTGTGAAAGAAGGTGAGGCTATAAAAGCCGAAGCCAAGCAAGTCCTCGAAAATGCCATAGCAGATAAGACTGCAATGCAAGCCAATTTAGAGCCTGAAATTGTAGAAATAATAACGGGCATAACTGAAAAACTGCTGAACAAAGCAGTAGTAATAAATCCAGCCATAATAACAAATCTCATAAAACAAGGGCTTTCCTCCGCAATAATAACTGGTGATGTAATAATCTATGTTTCACCAGACGATTTGGAGCAAGTCCAGTCATGTAAAGAAGAACTTATGGCATATACTGACGGTTCAGTTAAACTAGAAATCGTAAAGGATTTAAGTCTAAATTCTATGGATTGTATAATTGAAACATCTTTTGGTGATATAGACTGTAGTTTAGGTCAGCAGTTTGAAACGCTAAAAGCAAATCTTTCCTACATTTTAAATAATAAGTGAGGACATCTTGGAAGCTATAAATCTTTCTAAGTACAAAACTGTGCTAGATAAAACTTACATCCGCAAGCTAGGTCGTGTGTCTCAAGTTGTGGGTCTAACCATTGAGTCAATTGGACCAGATGTAAATATTGGTCAAACTTGCTTAATCAAAGCGGGTAAATATGGAATCCCTGTACCCTCTGAGGTTGTGGGCTTTAAAAATAATAATATTCTGTTGATGCCATTAGGTAGTATGCAAGGCGTAGGCCCTGGCAATATCGTTGAAGCACAAGACCGACCCATCACCGTCAATGTATCCGAATCATTACTCGGGCGTGTCCTTGATGGTTTAGGTCGTCCTATGGATGGACTTCCCCCAATAGATGATGGGGAGTTATACAATGTAACAAATGCTGCGCCGGACCCGCTTTCACGCAATCGTATAAAAACCCCATTGTCTCTTGGGGTAAAAGTATTAGATGGGCTTTTAACCATAGGAAAGGGTCAGCGTGTAGGTATATTTGCAGGAAGTGGTGTAGGTAAATCCACACTAATGGGAATGATTGCCCGAAATACAAAGGCAGATATAAATGTAGTTGCATTAGTAGGTGAACGTGGACGTGAAGTGCGTGAGTTTATCGAAAAGGATTTAGGTGAAGAAGGTCTTAGACGTTCTGTGTTAGTCATTGCCACATCAGACACGCCTGCACTTGTTCGCTTAAAAGCCGCAGAAGTAGCTACAAGTATAGCTGAATATTTCCGTGATAAGGGCAAAGATGTGATGCTTTTGATGGATTCATTAACCCGTTATGCCATGGCACAACGGGAAGTAGGTCTAGCCATTGGTGAACCCCCTGTTTCAAGAGGCTATACCCCCTCTGTATTTTCAATGATACCTCGTCTATTAGAACGTGCTGGTAATTCAGACAAAGGTTCAATCACGGGTCTTTACACAGTCTTGGTAGATGGTGATGATTTAACCGAACCCGTTACAGATACTGCTCGCGGTGTGCTTGATGGACATATAGTGCTTTCGCGTAAGATAGCTAACCGAAATCATTATCCGGCAATAGATGTGCTTGCTAGTGTATCTCGTTGTATGAGTGATATTGTTGATAAAGAGCATAAACGTGGTGCTAATGAATTGAAAAAATCCATGGCAGTTTATGCTAATTCAGAGGACTTAATCAACATCGGTGCATATGTAAAAGGTTCAAGTGAAGAAATTGATGATGCAATAGCTAAACATGCCGCTATAAATAATTTTCTCACTCAAGGAACAGACGAGAAGTTTTCTTTAGAAGAATCAATAGCTCAAATTAAAGGAATCGTGGGATGATATGCCAAAATTCCAATTTCGCTTGCAGCAATACCTTGGTGTAAAAGAACAAATTGAAAATCAAAAAGAAATGGAATATGGAAAAGCTTTGCAAAAATTGGAAGAGGAAAAAGCGCGATTAAGAGAAATGCATGAACAAAAGCAAAACACAGTTGAAAATTTGCGAAAAGCGGTAACATCATCCATTGCACCATCTGAAATTCGCCGCTACAATGAAAATATAGAACGTCTCAAACAGCAAATAAAGACACAAGAGGAACGTGTAACCACTGCCGAAGTGTTCGCAGAAGAAAAGCGTCAAGAGCTAGTGCAGGCAATGAAAGACCGTAAAGCTTTAGAAATAGTAAAAGAAAATGCACGTGAAGAATTCCTGCTAGAAGCCAATTTAGCAGAACAAAAACAAGTAGATGAATTAGTAAGCTTTAAATATACCGATAAACTATCAACATAGTAATCAGTCATAATGACAAGGAGGGGAAAGTATGGCATCAAAACCAGGAACACCACCAGACGTACTCCCCGAACCCCTATATGATGATAATACAAGTGCTTCATCAACCCCGCCGGATAGAAAAGGAAAAAAAGCCAGCAAAAACAAGGGTGACAAAAAAGGAAAAGGTGTTAAAATATTTTTAATCATTCTTTTAATTTTTGTGCTTTTGATTGGTGGCACAGTTGTAATTATCGCATTAAATATTGGTGGATTCCGCGAAAACGTAATAATGCCATATTTACGAAATGCACCGCTTATAGGAACATTTTTTCCTGATGCAGAATCAGCGTACGATTCTATCGCCGATATGACTCCCGAGCAACTTCGTGAAGAAGTGGAAAGATTGCAAGCAGCATACAACGGTCGTGAAACCAGAGTTCGTCAGCTTGAAGAGGATTTAGCAAATGCAAATGCTCGAATCAATAATGATTTGATTCGCTACTATATGTATTGGAATGAGTTTCGCGAAGCACAAGCACAACTGGGTCAAGTATTGACTCATCATGACCCGCAAAGTTTTCTAAACTTCTTATTGCAATATCATAATCTTCTTGATTTGGAGCATATTCCACAGCTGATTGAAGAAGCTACCTTTGCTGCAGAATTTGATGCAGAAGTAAGAGAAATGGTTCGTACATTGAGTAATATGGATGAAGCTGCTGCTGGCGAGGTTTTAGAGAATTGGATGTTGACGAACACGGCGTTTATGGTACTTGTACTAAGGGATATGGGTGCATCTATGCGTGGTGAAATAATGGAAACATTAGAAGCTAATGTTCGGGCGAATATGCTTCTATTGATGTCTGAACCACCGCCAATATTTACTCCAATTATTCCATATTTACGAGATTTACCGCCACCAATTGAGCCAACCCAAGGGCTTACCCCAATTGAAGAACCTGAATCAGACGATGATGAATATGAAGCCTACGAGTATGACGAAGAAAATGAAATTGAAACAGAAGAAGACCCAATGGATTAATTCCAACAATTTGTTATAGCCACGCAAGCTGCGTGATTATATAATAGAAAAGCAGAGAGGAGGAAACACATGCAAATAAACAATGCATTGAAAGAGGTAGGTTTGATAGCGGCAACGCAAAATCAAAATCAAGCACAACCGCAAAGTGGACAAAGTCAAAGTGGATTTGACTTGCTATTTGCAAATGCAAGTCGTAATCAATCAATCGACCCTACAGCCGACATGCAAAACAGAAATCGTGATGATGACCGTGGAAATCGCCGTTCTGACGACATAAGAGCAGACCGAATTGAAAGACCCGATCGTGTCACACGCCGTGAAAACTCTAACCATAGAGTAAATGAAACCACAACAACCGAAACCCCTACTGTGCAAGATACATCTTCTTCCACATCAACCCAGTATGAAGCTACATCAAATGAAATAGAGATTGATGAAGAAGCTGCTATCATAAATATTGCAGCAGTTTTACAGATTCCTGTTGAAGTGGTCATTGAACTAATGAATGAGCAAGGCATGACAGCTCAAGATTTGTTGGATACAAAAGCGGTGACAAAGTTTTTGCAATTGGCATTAGAGGCGGAAAATCCAATGGCATTATTAACAGACCCAGAATTTCCCGAGAAATTTAAAGCAATAAATGAAATTATGGGTGAACTGTTACAAGATGCGAAAGCTGCACAATCCGTAGAAGTCACTGCACAAGTAGCTTCGCAAGCACAAAAGAGTGTAGCATATGCTATGAACTTAGAGGGATTAGAAGTCATTAGCGAAGATGGCGGGCTGGGTATTATAAATGAAGATGTGGCCAAAGAAATTCAAAGTGCAACATCCAGAATACAAACTACCCATGAAACATCTGAACAAGCTACAGAGCAGCAACCTCAAGCAGGAGGTGGTCAAACTCAAGACGGTACAACGTCACCACTGCTTGCAGATAGCAATATAATCATGGATGACCAGCAAGGCATTGACCCAATGCTAAACATGAACACACCAAAAGTGACTGTAGAAACACAGGCTACGCGTGCAACAACACCTGCACAAGCAGTAAACACAGCCGATGTGATTGAGCAAATTATGAGCCAAGTAAAAATCACACAATCATCTGGCGGACAGTTTACAGAAATGCGAATGACCCTTCGCCCAGATGATTTAGGCGATATCGTTCTGCGTGTACTTACACAAAATGGAATAGTAACAGCTCAATTTGAGGCGGAAAGCCAACGTGTTAAAGAAGCACTTGAATCTAACTTTAACCAGTTGCGTGATGCTTTGGAGGAGCAGGGGATAGCCTTTTCCGAGCTGTCTGTATCAGTACGACAAGATGGCGATGAGCGTGCAAATCAATTCGAGCGTGAACGCCAACGTACCCTTCATCGTGCGGATACTATAAATGGTGAAGAAGCTCAAGAAGAATCAGTTTCGTCGTTGCACAATGGCGTAATTGATATCACAGCATAATGGGAGGTAAAAGTAAATGTCCGATGCATACATGTGGAGTTCGTTGACTCATATGCCGCAAATTGATACAAATTGGGCGACAACAACCCGTCAACCTAACAATGATTTGGATCGTGATGCTTTCCTCAATCTGCTTATTACACAATTGCGTCACCAAGACCCACTAAATCCGATGGATGATAGCCAGTTTATTGCCCAAATGGCACAGTTCTCAACATTGGAACAGATGGTTCAACTCAATAGTACATTCGAGCGCACACAAGCGTTTGGAATGATTGGAAAAATTATTGATGCAGAATTCTTTAATCCTGTTTCAGAGGAATGGGTAGAAATTGAAGGTCGATTTGTTACTTCTGTTATTAGACAGGGGGAAAGGGTTTATCTTGTTGTAATGGGCGAAGACGGAATGCCTATTGACGTTCCATTTGAAGCAGTACGTGAAGTATCTGAAGATTTCTTTGTCACACAGCAATTATTTGATATTTTTGCAAATGTCAATGCACAACGTGCGACAGAGTTAGTTGGTCGTTATATCCAGGCTATTGCTGTAAGTGGTGAAAATGCAACCTTTGTAGAAGGTCGTGTGGATTCAGTTAAGTTTGCTGAAAACGGCGCACAAGCTGTACTTGTTGTAGGCAACCGTGAAGTATTTATGAATGAAGTATTTTCAGTATCAACTGAAATGCAGCTCATCGGTTCGCCACACTTTACACATGGTACAAAACTAACAGGTGTTGAAATTCGAGATAACAGAGCTTATTTAGTTTTTGACAATAATCCTGCTGGTCGTGTTCGTGTTAACCGCATTAACCACGCTACAGAAGCTTTGGTATATGTAGGAGAGCAAATTAGCCACACTGGCGTAAGTGGTACAGTTAGGTCACTTACGATAACGGGTGGTATACCTTTCCTTAATGTTTATGAGTTAGTAGATGGTAGTGTTGACCCACCGGTGTGGGGCGCACGTAGAGGACAAATTGATTTTCTTGACTATCTTGTAGTTCGCGCAGGCGGAGAAAGTGGAAGTGGTGGTACTGAATGAGTTTAGCACTTCAAAAAATGCACATGGCAACAGCACCAAATATAAATGCTATATCAACAGAGCAAAATTCGCGTACTAAGCCAGAAAGTGTAACTGTTCAATCGTCAGTGAGTTTTCGCGACATCTTGGACAGTAAGATTGAAACGCCTTTGCAATTTTCCAAACATGCTGCCTTACGCTTAAATGATAGAAACATAAGCTTAACAGGTGAGCAAATTGACCGTGTATCAGAGGGCATAGGAAAAGCAGGGGAAAAAGGTATTAGAGATTCGCTTGTATTGGTTGACGATGTCGCGCTCGTGGTAAATGTAAAGAGCCGTACTGTTATAACCGCGTTAAATCAAGCAGTTGACAATGTATTCAGTAATATTGACGGAGCTGTGATTGTATAGACTGGACCCTCATGGGAAGTCATAAAGTCCCGACCGACAGACGGACTTTTACAAACTTAAACTCACAGCCATAACCTATAAGGGGGCAATTTATTATGATGCGTTCAATGTTTTCAGGTGTTTCCTCACTAAGAGTACACCAAACGAGAATGGATGTTATTGCAAACAACATTGCTAATGTAAACACAGTTGGCTTCAAATCACAACGTGCAACCTTTGCCGATGCTTTTTATCAAAGGATTCAAGGTGCATCAGGCCCAGACGCAACAACAGGGCGTGCTGGTGTAAACCCACAACAAATTGGTTTGGGGCTTAATCTTGCTTCAATTGACAATATTATGACGCAAGGTGCAACCCAACGTACAGACAGGTCTACAGACGTTACACTAACAGGCCCAGGATTTCTCATTGTCCAAGATTCTGGCGGTCAATTTTTTACACGCGCAGGAAATATTGGTCGTGACTTCCAAAATAATTTGCATATCAATGGTATGCAGCTTATGGGCTGGAGTACTCATGTAGTAGATGGTCGTCATGTTGTTGACCGTAGTGCGCTGGTTCCCCTTTCGTTGGGTGGTGATAAGCAATCCATGCCAGCTGAACCTACAAGTATTCTTAATATGGTTGGTAACTTGAACATTACCCAATTGACAGACTGGGATCCAGACACAGGAAGAGGGCATGTTACGCGAAGCATGGCAATTTACGATAGCTTAGGCAATCGTTATCTTTTAGATGTACGTTTTACTTATCACAGAGATTTTTCTGAAGCTGCTGCTTCACCTCATGGATACTGGACTTTTGAGATTCTAACAGAGTTAGTAGATATTAATACAGGTGAGATTGTAACTACAACACCACCGCCAGTTCCTGCTGCTGGAAACAATTATCGCCATGTTATTCCTGCCTTTCTTGGAAACGACCGTGAAAACCCATCATTCTTAGGGATGTGTCTATTTGGTGATGCTGATTTAACCCCTCCAATTGGCGCAGTGGGCAGTGGTACAATAGCTGATTTTGCTTTAAATATGGTTACCTCTGGAACAATAGCTTTCAACTCACGTGGGGAAGTCATTGGTAAAGGTGTTGCAGATGTAGATAGTGATGGTGTTATAATTCCTGTAGAATTTGACCCAACGAATACAGATGTTATACGTGGCAATGTTTTTGACCATATTAGAGTTGTACCTGTAGCAGGGGTTGCTCCATCTGCAACATTTGGTGATACAAATGTTATATCTAGTTATAGTCCTACTGCTCCTCATCCGTCGCTTATGTCAATAGGAAATATGACATTTAATATGTCTGAGCTATTCCAACGTGGTGGAAATACCACTATGCGTGTGTTAACTATGGATGGCGGGGCACCTGGTGATTTGGTAGACCTTTCTATCGGAGGTGATGGTACGATTATGGGTCGTTATTCTAATGGGCGTACCCGTGTACTTGGGCAAATTCCATTAGCACTCTTCCAAAACCCTGAAGGTCTTGAGCGTGTTGGTGCTAATCTTTGGGTGCCTACCGCCAACTCTGGTGCATTTGATGGTGTAGGGCTTATTGGCTCAATGCAAGGTGGTGCGCTTGAAATGTCTAACGTAGACCTTGCAAATGAATTTACAGAAATGATTACTACACAACGCGGCTTCCAAGCGGCTTCACGTACAATTACAGTTTCTGATGAGATGCTTCAAGAACTTGTAAACTTGAGACGTTAATAGGTGTACCAACGCGGGTTGATTGAATTTTATCAGCTCGCGTGTTTTTTTTGCATTTTTTTTTGACGTATTTTACACAATATAAATAGAAAAGTATTGTATCTGACAATTTCTTATGATATGCTTATATGAGGATGAAGGGGGGATGAATTTGTGATTACTGTGACGAAGATTAACGATAGAGATATTGTAGTGAACTGTGACCTCATTGAATTGATTGAAAGTACCCCAGACACTACATTAACTACAACAGGGGGACGCAAGATTATTGTGCTGGAATCTGTTGAAGAAGTTGTAGAGAAAGTGATTGCTTATAAAGGTCGAATAAATAAAATTAAGGCTGAATAATGAAATTAAATAAACTCGAAAGGGGCTGTATTTTTTGGAACTTGGTTCACTTATAGGATTGATTGTAGGTGCTATCCTAATTATTGTGTCCATACTCATTTTAGGAGAGTGGGCCCCTTCGGCTTTGGGCGAATTTGTAGACGCCCCGTCTATTTTGATTGTTGTCGGCGGGTCAATTGCTGCAGGGATGATTTCTGTAAAAATGAAAAATTTTGTTTCTTCATTAAAAGCTTTTGGGAAAATTTTAAAGCCGCCTGTGCTTAATCCTGCCGGTGCAATTGATACAATTGTTCAACTCGCAAATACTGCACGTAAAGAAGGCGTTTTGGCATTGGAAGAATCGGCTGCTAATATGGAAGATCAGTTTCTAAAAAAAGGCATCATGCTTATTGTTGATGGAACAGATCCTGAGCTTGTAAAAGGTATAATGGAGACAGAGCTTAATTATACAGAAGAAAGACACGGTGCTATAGCTGTGTTTTATGAAAATCTTGCTGCGTATGCTCCAGCGTGGGGTATGATGGGTACAATGATTGGACTCGTTTTGATGCTAGGGCAGTTGGAAGACCCTGATGCACTAGGCCCAATGATGGCAGTTGCTTTGATTACCACATTTTATGGTGCAATTGTGGCAAACTATATATGCAATCCGGCAGCTAGCAAATTAAAGGATATTAGTAAGGAAGAAATTTTGTTCAAAACAGTAATGGTTGAGGGTATGCTTTCTATTCAAGCGGGTGAAAACCCTCGTATTATAGAAGAAAAGCTTAAATCATTCTTGGCTCCTGCAATGCGCAGTAGCGTCGGTGAAGGCGACAAAGGAGCGGAAGAGTAATGAAGAAGAAAAAGCCAGACCCTCCTAAGGGGCTTCCAGGTTGGATGGCTAGTTATGCAGACATGGTTACTGTGCTAATGGCTTTTTTTATCTTGTTGTTTTCCATGTCTGTGGTAGATGAAGATTTGTTTAATCAATTTATAGCATCTTTTAATCCGGCCCGTGCAGAGGAACTATTCCCCCTAGATGGCGGGGGCGGAGATATGATGATTAACATGGGTGTAGGAATTTTTGAGGACTCACCACCACCAATACCTGATGGTGAAGGTGGCGAAGACTATGAAGGTGCGATGGGTGGAGTTGAAGGTCAAGGGGATATTGTAGGCGACTTGATGACTACTTTTGCAACGTATTTGGCAACCCTTGAACCGAGTTCAGCACATATAGTTGATTTAATTAATGATATGATAATACAAGAGGGTGATAACTTTATTAGTATAACCCTTCCAACTACAGATGGAATGCTCTTTAACTCTGGAGATGCACGACTTTTACCGTCTGCAATGGAGGTTCTAAATTATCTTGGTCCATTTTTATCAGGCGTTGTGGCTCAAGGGCATGGCATAGTCGTTGAAGGGCATACAGATAATCAGCCTATTCATACAGCCACTTTTTCTAGTAACTGGGCGTTGTCTAGCATGAGAGCATCTAATGTGGTGGAATACCTTGTCATGAATTGGAATATTAGCCCAGCACATATTGCAGGCTCTGGCAGGGGAGAATATTTCCCTATTGGTGACAACGCTACTGCTGAAGGGCGTGCTATGAACCGTAGAGTTGAAATAAAAGTTTTTAATAGAGCTGAAGGGACTGGCTCTGGCTTGGTTGGTAATATGTGGTCTATACCTATGGATTGATTAACCTTTATTAGGAAGTAGGAAAATTGGATGGACAAAAGCAAGTTAATGATGTTTATAATCATTGCCCTTTTGGTATTATTATTAGGTGCTGTGGTAGGCACTACATTGTTTTTGATAGGTCTTGTAGGGGATGATAGTCCATCGGATTTTCATGCGGTTTATACCCCTGCACCACCGCCTAATTTGTCACGGATGGATATGGTGGAAGTACCTCTTGGTAGCCGTTTTTCTACAAATTTAGCAGTGAGTGCAGATGGTAGAAGTGGTGCTGTTGCTGCGGAGGTTATTTTAGGTGTTAATAATACGGGAGAACAAGTTGAAGTTGAAGCATTTATTGAAGCCCTTGAAGAGCGTTTAAGGATGGCACAAGGTATTGCAATTGATGTTTTGGGAGACCTTACTTACGAGCAGGTGAGTACGGTTGAAGGACGAAACGCTGCTGCTGAAGAAATTATGATACGATTACAAACAGCATTTGCAACAAATCTGATTATTTTAGTTGAATTTTCAGATTGGTTTGTGTCGAGAGGTAGGTGAGTTAATTGAGTGATATCCTCTCTCAAAGTGAGATAGATGCTCTATTACAGCAAATGGCAGGTGGCGGTGTCACGGACGCTCCTCCTCCAGCGGTAAAAGGTGCAGATGCAAGACCATATGATTTTGCTAATCCTACAAAATTTAGTAGAGAACAATTGCGTACTTTAGAAAATATTTTTGACAATTTTGCACGAAGCACATCTTCATTTCTTACAGGATATTTACGTACTGCAGTTCATTTAGAGGTGTCAAGTTCTGAAGAAATTATGTATCGTGATTTTAATGTGGCTTTAGCTAACCCTGTTATTCTTTCTATGATGGAACTTGCACCGCTTAAAGGAACAGTTATTGCAGATATGAGTAGTAATGTGGGCTATGCTATCATTGACCGAATATTGGGTGGTCCTGGTTTTGGATTGAATAAACTTAGAGAATTTTCTGAAATAGAAAAAATATTGCTTGAACGTGTTATGCTTCAAATTTTAAACTTCTTGCCTGAGCCTTGGGAAGGCGTTGTATCTTTAAGACCAAAGCTTGAAAAAATTGAAACGAATACTCAGTTTGCACAAATTATTGCCCCAACAGATAAAGTTGCGCTCGTTGTTTTAACAATAAAGGTTGGAAGTTCTGAGGGGAATATTTCTTTCTGCTTGCCACACAGAGTATTAGAGCCAGTTGTGGATAGGCTTTACACGCGGTTTGGGTACTCTCAGCGTGAAGAGGCAAATAAGGATATTTATCGTGAACGTCTTGAAATAGAACTTGAACGCGCCCGCATTCCTGTTTCTGTGCAAGTAGGGCGGACGAAAATTATGGTTAGTGATTTTGTTAACTTGCAAGTTGGGGATGTTATTCCACTTGATTCATATGTAACTTCTGATGTAAATGTAGTTGTTGGAACTTTGCATAAATTCCATGCTAAACCAGGAACTAGCAGAGGTAAGTTCGCGGTTCAGATTACGGATTTGGTTGAGAGGGAGGAGTTGGACAATGGGTGAAATGCTTTCTCAAGAAGAGCTAGACGCGTTGCTGGGTAATATGTTAGATGATGTCGGAGGTAGCGATGATGACGCTGGGTCTAGTTTAGATTCAGAAAATAACGCTATTGATGAAGCCAATCTTCTTTCTGCTGAAGACCAAGACGTTTTAGGCGAAATAGGCAATATAAATATGGGTACGGCAGCTACAACACTATTTACACTATTGAATCAAAAAGTTTTAATTACAACGCCAAAAGTAAAGCTTATAGACTGGGGTACGCTTTCTTCAGGGTATGATAGACCCACTGTAGGTATAAAAGTTGGATATAGAGAAGGGCTACGTGGTTCAAATATATTGATTTTGAGAGACCGTGATGTTAAAATCATCGCGGATCTTATGATGGGCGGCGCGGGTGAAGTGTCCGAACCAATAGAACTTAATGAGTTAGATATGAGTGCCATTGGTGAAGCGATGAATCAAATGGTAGGTTCGGCATCAACATCTTTATCGTCAATGATAAGAAAAAAAGTTGATATTGATACACCACAGCCATTTGTATTAGATTTTTCTGCGGAAGAGTTTTTAGATACAATAGGTTTTGCACCAGATGATATAATTGCATGTGTATCTTTCCGTATGGAAATTGGCGATTTGATTGATAGTGAAATCATGCAAATAATACCCGCAGATTTTGCGCGTGAACTGGTGATGACATTAAAAGAGCATATGTTTAATGGTGGCGCAGAAGATACTGCACCAGAACCTGCACCGCCTCCTGTTGAGGCACCTGTAATGCATTCGCCGCCAATGGCTGCTGCACCGCCTATGATGGGGCATCCACCTACAGAGGCGTATGGGTATCCTCCTCAACAACCAGGATATCCTCCTGCACCAGGACATTATCCTCCGCCCCCTCAACCTATTCATCAAAATGTACAAGTTGCTCAATTTCAGCCATTTGATGTTGGCGAAGTTTATCAACAAAAAGAAAACATGGGTATCATCATGGATGTGCCTTTGGAGATTACTGTTGAGCTTGGGCGTACTCATAAGAAAATATCAGAAATATTGGAATTCTCCCCTGGAACTGTGTTAGAATTAGATAAACTAGCGGGTGAGCCAATTGATATATTGGTAAATGGAAAGTTTGTTGCCAAAGGCGAAGTTGTAGTTATTGATGAAAACTTTGGCATTCGGATTACTGACATTATCAGCGTAGAGAAAAGAATCTAAGGAGTGGATATTTTATGGCTGACAAAACAATTCTTTTGGTTGACGATGCCGCATTCATGCGTATGATGTTAAAGGATATTTTAACAAAGAATGGGTATACTGTTGTTGGTGAAGCTGAGAATGGCCTAAAGGCTATTGAAAAATATAAAGAGCTTAAACCTCAACTTTGTATTTTAGATATTACCATGCCTGAAATGGATGGTATTCAAGCTGCAAAAGGAATTAAAGCCGAAGATGCTAATGCTTTGATTATCATGTGTTCTGCAATGGGGCAGCAGGCTATGGTTATTGAGTCTATTCAGGCTGGGGCGAGGGACTTTATTGTTAAGCCCTTCCAAGCAGACCGTGTTATTGAGGCTGTTAAAAAAGTAATCGGCTAGAGATATCGTGGATACTTTTGCTTATGTCATAAACCTAGAGAGCTGGTCTGCGGCAGCAGCATCAGCAATGGTAGGTCATTTTTTTCGTATCATTTTAGCTACAGTATTTGTGGCGATACTGGCTTATTTTGTGTTGCGGCTTGTTGGAGCCCGTGGGCGGGCTAGTCAATGGTCACGCAACGGAAATTTGAAACTGATTGAAACCATTGCCATAGGTGCGCAATCTATGGTACAGCTTATAAAGGTGGGCGATAAGTTCTTGGTTATTGGTGTAAGCAAAGATAAAGGCATTACTTTGCTTGCAGAACTTTCTAAGGACGAGGTTGAAGAACCTGAGGCGGTGGATGTGCCGCCTATAAATGTGCCGTTTAATAAGATTATGCAAAGATTCTTACCCCAGGCAAAGGATGGCCAGAGAGAAGAGGATTCGGATGAATAGAATTCTAAAATTCACGCTGCTGACCGCTTTGTTTATTGGGGTTTTTTCTGTACATGTTTATGCAGGGCAATTATTCCCCGGGATTAGTCCCCTGCTTGAGGGAACGGATGACCCTACAGAGGTTGTTTCGACTTTACAAGTATTCTTTTTAGTTAGTATTATTGCACTTGCACCGTCTTTGCTTGTACTTTTGACAGGTTTTACGCGTATTATTATTGTTTTAGCTTTTGGTCGCCAAGCTATGGCAACCCAGCAGATGCCGCCGAATCAAGTATTGGTGGGTATCGCTATTTTTTTAACGATTTTTATAATGACTCCTGTTTTTGCTGAAATTAACGAGCGTGCGATTCAGCCGTTTGGGGCAGGGGAGATTAGTGTTGAAGAAGCGATTGATGCTGCTATGGAGCCTATTCGACATTTCATGTTTGTGCAATTGGATTCAGATATGGGAATGAGCTCTCTTGAATTATTCTTTAACTTGGCTGACCAGCAAATGTATGAATTTGAAGAAGTGCCAAATTATATTTTGATTCCTGCATTTATTATCAATGAGCTGATGATTGCTTTTATTATGGGGTTTCTTATTTACTTACCCTTTATTGTGATAGACATGGTTGTAGCGAGCGTGCTGATGTCCATGGGTATGATGATGCTTCCGCCTGCGATGATTTCAATGCCTTTTAAGATTATGGTGTTTATCCTTTCTGGCGGGTGGGGGATGTTGATTGAGAGCCTGATGGTAACATTTAATGTTTACTATTAGCGCAGGAAAATTTCAATAAGGTGGTGTAAGTTTTGGATCAGGGTACTGTGCTTTCATTGATACAAGAAGGACTTTGGACTATTATTTTAGTTTCTGCACCGCCGCTTACACTTGGGCTTATTGCAGGACTTGTTATGAGTATTTTTCAAACTGTAACGAGTATTCAAGAGCCTACTTTGGCGTTTATTCCTAAAATCTTGGCGGTTTTACTTTCTTTAGTTGCTTTTGGTCCTTTTATGCTTGGGCAGCTTATTTTCTTTTTTACACTGATTCAAGATAGTTTTATGACCTTTGTTCATCCGAGGATATAGTTTACATGGAGACGCTTCCTTTTCTTATTGATTTTTTTAACAGTACAGATGTTCTTTTGTTGATTATGGTGCGTGTATCGGCATTTATGATTTTTTTGCCTGTACTTTCGAGTATGGGTATTCCGATGCAGGTGCGCTTATTTACAGCATTTGTTATTTCTGTTGCTATTTTTGCTTCTGGAATAGTGACTACCGCTACCTATCATGACACGCCTTCTGGACTTATTATGCTTATTTTAATTGAGTTCATGGCGGGTGCTACGATGGGTTTTGTTTTATCTTTTGTTATGAACTTATTACTTTTTGCAGGGCATTTCATGGACTTTTCTATGGGGTTTGCGATGGTTAACGTCATGGACCCTGTACAGCAAATTCAAGTACCTGTCATGGGAAATTTATTGTTTATGACAGTCAGTGTTTTTTTAGTTCTTTCTGGTGGTTTACATGAATTTTTGCGTGTTTTTTTTATGAGCTATGAACTTGTGCCAATTGGCACAGCTTTGATTATTGATAATAGGGAGCTGGCTTGGTTTCTGGTGGTTTCATTTGTTGGATTTGTGTTGCTTGCCATTGGCATTGCGCTACCGCTTGTGGGTACAATGCTGATTATTGATATATGCTTGGGTATTATGGTTAAGGCTGTGCCGCAAATGAATGTTTTTGTTGTGGGTATGCCGTTGAAGGTTTTAGTTGGACTTTTTTTGGTGTTTATTGTTATTTTACCGAGCATGGGATTTATTTATGATACTGTATTTGATACGGCATTGGGGATGCTTGTGAGTACGATTGAAGGCATGATGCCATTGCCGCCAGAGGTGACGTAATGCAGAAAAAAATCATGATACCGCTGAATCTTACGTTTTTTCAAGATAGTGGCAGTGGAGAAAAAACTGAAACAGCTACACCTAAGAAACGGAATAAGGCAAGGGAAGAAGGGCAAGTTGCAAAAAGCCAAGAGGTTTCTACTGCGGCTATGCTTGTTGTAGGTTTTTTTGCGCTGTCGCTATTTGGTGTGGGGATTATTGGTGGAATTTTAGATATGTTTGCACTTAATTTTCAAATGTTTGAAGATAGGGATTTTATTAACAACTTTTCGGATGTAGATATAGCACGTCGTATAAGCTGGAGTCTTGGACGGGTTATTATGATTACGATGCCCATGTTTATTGTGACTACCATTGTTGGGGTAGTTATAAATCTTTTGCAAGTTGGATGGAAGGTTACCAGTAAACCCCTTCAACCTAAAGGGTCAAAATTGAATCCGTTAAAGGGATTTAAAAAGATTATCTCTATGCAAAGTATTGTAAACTTGGTTAAGAGTCTTTTGAAGCTGATTGTTGTGGGGATTGTAGTTTATTTTGTGCTTGTTGGTGAACTTGATATTATTCCTGCGTTGTTGAATATGTCGTTTCATGAGGCTATATCTTATCTTGGAAGTTTAATTATTACGCTAGGAATTACCATTGGTGTGTTGTATATTTTTATTGCAGTTTTGGACTATGGATATACCAAGTGGAAGCATGAGAAAGACTTGCGCATGAGTAAGCACGAGGTTAAAGAAGAATATAAGCAACAAGAAGGTAATCCTCAAATTAAGGGGAAAATTAGGCAGAAAATGCGTGAAGCGTCTATGCGTCGGATGATGCAGAGTGTTCCTCAGGCAGATGTAGTTATTACGAACCCAACGCATTTTGCAGTTGCTTTGAAATATGATATGCAGGGCATGGGCGGTGCGCCGGTGCTTATTGCAAAGGGTGTTGATTTTGCGGCAAAGCGGATTAAAGATGCTGCAAAAGATAACAATGTGCCTATTGTAGAAAACCCGCCCCTTGCACGGGCAATTTATAGTGATGTTGAAATTGACCAAGAAATACCAGAGGAATTGTATGTAGCCGTTGCAGAAATTATGGCTTATGTATTTAAGTTAAAAAATAATGCTGTATAAAAAAAGAGATAGTAAGTGTTAGTCATCATATTGATTTTGTAATAACGCTAATAAATAATAAAAAAGCGGCTTAAAACCAATTATAGTTTGGTTTTGAATCGCTTTTTTGTTGTTTTACTACATATTTTTAAAATTTATTTGTTAAATGAGATAAAAATTAACTAAACTGATACTGCTATTCAAGCGGTGTCAATTTTCATGTTGCAATCTGGACTAAAATTGTATATAATAACGACAATTGAAGGACATGTAGTGATATTACTATAATTCATTATAATTTGTTCCTTTAATTTGCACATGTTGTAGGTAAGTAGGGCTTGGATATGAAAGGTGGTGTGGGGGATTCAAAAGCCCTGGTGTTGTAGTAAAAATAAATATTAAAAAGGAGAAAATAAAATGGAGAATGTAAGTAAAAAAACCTTGAGCTACGTATCAGCTTTTATGGCATTTCTAATGGTATTTGCGCTGTGTGGTGCTTATGTTGTTTTTGCTGTTTCTACTGTACATGCAGACCCAGCACTGACAACAATCACAAACACCAGAAGTGGTAATATTACTGTTGGAAATGGTCAAGCGTTGCTCATTAGTGGCGCAGGTCGTGTAAATGGTAACATTACAGTCATGCCTGGTGGTACACTCACTATCAATGCTAACCATACAAACACTGCACGGGCTGTGAATGGACGCATATTTATTCAAGGCGGACATGTGGAAATGGTTAATGGAAGAGTTGGCGGGCAGCAGAATAATGCTACGCCAACAGTTGTACTCAATTCTGGTTCATTTACAATGAATGGCGGAACACTTCATTCAAATTCTGGCCATAATCACGGTGGATTTGCAGTTGAAGTGAATGATGGCGTATTCACTTTAAATGGCGGCGTGGTAATTGGCGGCAATGGTTTACAAAGCAGCAATGCTCCTGCTGTTAGAGTGAATGCTCAAGGCAATTTCATTATGAATGGCGGAACAATTCGCGGTGATGAAATCTTAGCAACAACCCACGGCACCCGCGGCGTGCATGTAAACGGCGGCACTTTCACCATGTATAGTGGTATAATCCGCAGTTATATCAACAATAACAGACCTGCTGTTCATGTCACTGCTGGTGCATTTGAAATGCACGGCGGTTCAGTTCAAACAGGAAATAACGCTAATGCAATTGGTGTGCGTGTAGACGGCGGAATTTTCACCATGTATGATGGCGAAATTCGCAACCGTAGCAATGGCTTTAATGGCACAGGTGTTGATGTGCGTCTGAACGGTCATTTTGAGATGAATGGCGGCGATATTCACACCAATTTAAGAGGTGTTGATGTACATGGTACTCATGCTGTGTTTAACATGGATGGTGGCATCATTAGAAATAACCGCGTTGTTCAAGGTGCTGGTGTTCGTGCCCAAAATGGTGCAACATTTAACTTGAGCGGTGCTGGTACAATTACGAATAACCGTGCCGTCGGCGGTACCAGAAGCAACAGAGGCGGCGGCGGTGTTATGGTATCTGGTTTAAACACAGCCTTTAACATGAACGGCGGCGTTATTAGCAATAATATTGCTGAACCTCACAGCCTTCACACGGGTGAACCTCGTCTCAATGGTTTTGACGGCAGAGGCGGCGGTGTTTTGGTGACAGGCAACGCAATATTTAACATGAATAGTGGTGTGATAGAAGGCAATACAGCACCAGCCGGCGGTGGTGTTGCCGTTTTAAGCTACAATAACAGAGAAACAGCCACAGCGTTTAACATGCATGGCGGTACAATTAGAAGCAATAGGTCTGTGAATGTGGGCGGTGCTTATACACTGTACTATACTGGCGGCGGTGTACAAGTTATTGCTTTTAACCGCACAGCCAATGCCTCAGGCAGAGGTACTATTGCAACCTTCAACATGTTTGGCGGTTATGTTGAGGATAATGTTGCAACCAGTTATGACAGATGGAGCGGTGAATGGGGTGTTAACGGCGGTGGTGTATCTGTTGTAACACAAACAGGTTTATTCACACTATATCCCGTTGACCAATGGCCACAAGTGCCAGCCAATGCAATTTTCAACTTCCATGGAGGTTCTATCCGTGGCAACGAAGCTGTTGAAACAAACCCTGACCGTGTAAGAACCACACAAACAGGCGTACCCTTGCACAGTAACCGCAGATATGTAGGTGCAGGCGGTGTATTTGTTCACAAAAACGGTGCTGTCATGAACATGTTTGATGGTGCTGTTATTGAAAACAACATTGCCCGTAATGGCGGTGGTGTGACAGTATCCAATACAGGTACTTTCAATATGTATGGTGGTTCTATCCGTAACAATATTGCCCGCGGCGGATATTTAAACAGTCAAGGATTTGAACTTAGAGGCGGCGGCGGAGTGTACTTGCACAATAGTGACTACTCCTACCCTCATAGGCTGGCTGAATACCGTCCAGGACAATCATGGCATCTTACACCAGGTATGACCCCAACCTTTAATATGCTTGGCGGAGAAATTGTGAACAACCAAGCCCCAAGTGGCGGTGGCGTGTACTGGAATATCATGCCTGTTGATTGGCTTACACTACCAGGTATTCCTGCTTTAAGCGGCAGAAATCCTATCCACACAAGACCAAAGTTTGTGAACAATTTATTTAACCGTGAAACAAACTTGGCAAGAGTCAACATTGGGCCTAATGCAGTGATTGCAAATAATATTGCATGGGGCGGCACTTTTATTGATGATGAGGTGTGGGTCAGACACCAAGTAGGCAACGAGACAATGTTTAGATGGCAAGGTGTTTTATCAGACGGCACACCAAATGAAGGTGTTAGCCCTCACATGAGGTCTACAAGCGGTGTCGGCGCAAATCCATTTAACAACCATGATATTCTTACATGGGGTGGATTCTTGGGCGATGGCGATGGGTTGTTAATGGTAACGGCAGAAGTCACAGTGTCTTGGAACACAGTATCTACTGCCAATACAGCAGGCGAGAACATCGCAAGAGTAACCGCTACCACACCAAATGGTGATGTGTATGTTATTTATGTTGAAAATGGTGAAACAATCGATGTAGAAGTAGGGGCTGAAATTGTTGTTGAGCCTGTAATAACTACCATTGCTGACGGTGAAGCAGGACATGGCGAACCCGCCTTTAGAGTGATGGCTTTCTATGTAGACGGAGAAAGAACCACCCTTGCGCGTTTAGAAGATGGTGAACTCATTGAGTATCCAGAAACAAGCGTGATAACCTATACTTTGACAGAAGAAAACTTAGAAATTAAGTATATTGTTGAAGAGCAATTTTGGTTTATCATATGGCAAGGGATATATTTCCCTGGGATGGGCTGGATTATCATTGGTGAAGCACCCAATTCACCTATTGGGCCATTTATCAATGGGCAGGATATACCATTGCTAATCGTACCTTTTGGTGCAGAGTATACTTTCTTGATTGAAATTAGAGAAGGTGTATTTATGATTCAAACAGTAGATGGACTGATTCAAGTAGAAGTCGTTTCTGAAGAAGATATAATTTTTGAAAAAGATGTAGACGCGGATGTAATTTCCGAAGAGGAAGAAGACATTGAAGAAGAAATTTCTGAGGAGGAGGACGACTCCGAGGAAGTCATTTCAGAAGAAGATGAAGAAGAAGAGGACGTAGAAGACGTTGAGGAATCGGTCATTGCTGAGTAATTAGAAATAAAAACAAAACTCCTTGTTTAGTTATTAGACAAGGAGTTTTCGTTATATAAAGACATTTTGAAAAAATATTAGAAAATCACTTGCATTTAGTCGTTGGGTGGTTTATAATGTGTACAAATTAAATCAAATATAACTTCATAAAAACTCAAGGGGGAGTTGAGATGATTCTATCTGCAATTGATGTGCAAGCAAGATGAAGGGGTATTTGTTTTTTATTTTAAAATTTTGGTGAAAAATGCGAGAGGAGTGACTAATACACTATGTTGAAACAAATCCGAGGGTTCATAAATAAAAACGGGAAAACAACCATGGCTATTGTTATGTCCCTTATATTGCTTATTGGTGTAGTGCCCTTTTATGTATTTGCTTCTAATGAGGATGAGGAAGTGTTGTATGCTTCTGATTTGGATGACTTGACCGTAACTGACGAAGATGATGATTTTACAGAAGATGCCCGCGATGGAGTTAAAAAAGATAAGGATATTCCAGAGGAAAGCAATGAAGAAGAAAAAGAAGAAACTATAACAGAAGAAGAAAATACTGAGTCTGATGAAGATTTAGAAAATTTAGATGACGATGACGATGACGAAACAGAAGACGAGATAGAATTAGAAACATGTGAAGCAACAGAAGAAGATTGTGAATGTGAAGAAGAGATTGAAGCAGAAGATGAAGAAAAAAATACATGTGAAATACTGTGCGGAGAGGAATGTGAATGCGAGGAATGTGAGTGTATTGATACAGGGTTAATCATTGCCCCTCCAGTATATACACATCCTATCGTTATTACTTTTCCAGAAGACCTGTTATACAGTGAATCCTATTTTGTAGATTTTGAAAGTGATTTTAATTTATTAAATAATGTAGAAGCCCATATGTACAATGAATTTTTAGAAGTTTTTATTGTAGATGATGGCGGGTTTAATACAAATGCTGTATCCCCATATAATGTGTTTACTGTTGTATATGGTGTTACACATCCTATGACTGGGCATGTAGAAACAAGAGACAGGTCAATTATTGTAATCATTCCCTTTGTTCCACTTGTTTCAGGTTTACCGGTTACAAATGAGCTACAACTGAGGACTGCAATCAATCATGTAAACGCTGGTGATACAGAAGAAATAATTATCGGAAGCAGTTTTGATATCAATGGAAGTATTGTTATTAACGGCGGACGAGAAATTACGCTAGTCAGCGGCGGCGGTAATTACACAATAACGATGACAGGCAGTACGCGTCACTTTCATGTAGAAAACGCTACACTTGTTTTAACAGACGGCGTGCATTTATCGGGTTCAAACAGTGCAGTCAATGGCGGCGGAGTGCTTATTGATAACGGAACATTTGTTATGGAAGGCGGCTCTATCAGCCAAAACAGAAATACCCGTGGTGGCGGTGTGTTTGCAACCAATGGCGCAAATTTTACCATGAATGGCGGCATTATTTATGAGAACCATGCCACAGGCGGTGGCGGTGTATTTATTACAGAAGGCGCGCACTTCATCATGCATGATGGTGCAGTTATTGAAGGCAACAGCGCGTCTGCCATTGCAAGTACAGATACTGGTGACGGCGGCGATGGCGGCGGCGGCGGTGTAGCACTTCGTAGGAGCGGCACTTCAGCAGAAAATCGTTTTGCTGGTGTATTTGAAATGCATGGTGGTATTATTCGCAACAACACAGTTGGAGGTCATCCGCCTTTTGCACGCGGCGGCGGTGTTGAAGTGAATAATGGTGACTTTACTATGACAGGCGGTGTTATAGAGCATAACTTTGTACCAATGGCTGGTGCAGGTGTTAATGTTTGGGGTCTTCATGAGGATACACGATTTGCAATAAGCGGAAATGCCCTGATTCAGTCCAATGGACGCTTGGGTAATGTATCAACAAACCTTGGTGGCGGTGTAATGATTAGCTCACCTGACGTGGATTTTACCATGAATGGTGGTACGATTCGCGACAATGATGCCATTATTGGCGGCGGTGTATCCCTTGCAGCAGCTCATTTTGAAATGATAAGCGGAACGATTAGCGGCAATCGTGCAAATACATTTTCTCCTCTTGTAGGTACGGGTGGCGGTATCAGTCTTGCTGGTCGCAGCACATTAACAATGCGTGGCGGTTATATTGAGGATAACTTTGCTGGACACATAGGCGCAGGTGTAAATATTACAGGTTTCAGCACGTTCTATATGCATGAATCTGCGGTGATTCGGCGAAATGGCCGCAATAGGTTACAAGGTGAAGGTATTGAAATAGTTTACATGGGCGGCGGTGTTTCTGTTGCTGATGAATCAAGTACCTTTGAAATGCACGGCGGAACAATTTTTGACAATCACGCAACAATAGGTGCAGGTTTGATTAATGGCGGTACTTTTGAAATGCGTGGTGGAGTTATTGATAGAAATGTTGCGCGTCATGAAGGTGGTGGTGTATTTAATACCACAAGTACCACCAGTCGTGTAAATTTCTATATGATGAACGGAAGCATAACTCGCAATGTTGCTGAAAATGGTAACGGTGCTGGCGTTTATGCGCTGGATGTTGACAGCTTTATCATGAGAGGCGGAGCAATTCATAATAATGAAGCCCAAAATGGTAATGGCGGTGGCATATTCATTCGTAATACACGTGTCGTCACACTCACTGGCGGAAACATTACGTCTAATCGTGCTGAATATGGTGGTGGGATATTTACAGACAACTGGAATAATCTGAACATTGGGGCAAATGTAACATTCGCTGGCAATAGTGCAAGCCAAGGTTTTTGGTTAAGGACTATTGATGAAGAATATTCAGCCCTTTATGCCCCAACACAACCTTCTGGTTATAGTGTGAATGAAGTCAGGAATATTGCAAATGCAAATATTCTGACAGCAACAATATCTCAATCAGGTATTGTTGGTCGTCCTTTTGAATATCTCATTAACAACTTTGACATCAATGTGTATGTAGCATTGCCAGACATTGATTTTGAATTTCCAGATTTACATTTTGGCTTATACAAAATAAATGCCAGCAATGGTTTCATGATTGACCAAGTGCTGGAAATCGAATCTGGTGATGATAGTTTTGCATATGCAACAGCGTGGACAGACAATGCATTTTTAATAAGATATGCACCCCTTGGGTTTACTTTAAGTATTGCGGCAGAAGGTGCTGATGTCGGCTCGACGGAAGCCAATGCCATCAATGATGCTTTTGCCAATATGCTTTATATCGCTAATGGTGTTGGAGAAGTTTCACTTTCCAGCAAAGCCTTGCTATTTACAGACAATAATCCTAACAGAATTATATGGGACGCAGTCAAATTATCTTGGGAAGATTTGAGAGATGATTTTGACACAAGCGTGATTATAAGAACAAATATAAACGATATTGCAACCATTCTGAGTGGTGGAATGCATACAGCACCCCAAGCGATTATGACATGGGATTTAGATGTTTCAGCGGGAACACTGGGTGAATTATAAGAGTAGGAAGAGAGGTGAACGGTTATGGATAAGAAAAAAATCCTTGTAGTACTTCTTACAGTACTACTGATGTCACTGAATGTGACTACGGCTTTGGCAACAAACCAAGGCAGGGCAGGTATCGGATTTGTTGGTAATGGCGTAATTTTTCATTCAAACTATGCTTCAACATCTTCCACTTGGGCAGAAGCTGAATCTATAACAGTTGGGGGCATCGACGTTGGCAGTTCTATCAGTGGTATGGGGTTTGAACACCTTGTGCCGGAATTCCTACCGCCATTGTCTCCGACAGGAAGAATATATCAATTTGCAGGGTGGCGTATCCTTGAAACAGGTATGACATTTACAATGACAACATCTGTCAATGGGGTAATGCATGTCATCGCATTGTGGCATTTGCCACCGATTGGCGGTGGCGGTGACGAAGAGGAAGGTGGTGGTGGAGGTTCAGAAGAACCAGAACCCACTCCAACCCCAACCCCACCACCGGGCGGAGGCGGCACGACTACACCAAGTACTCCAGATACAACACCACCGAGTGTGACCCCAGATGAAACGCCGGAAACAGAATATGAAATCATTGGCGACGGCAACGTTCCCCTTGGCTATGCAACACCATCGGATTCAACAGAGTTGATGGACATTGCTGACGAAAATGTCCCACTGGGTTATTTGGACGGAGAAGAAGATGATACAGAATATATCATTATTGGCGATGTAAGAATCCCACTTGGTGCAATGCCTCAAACAGGTTTAGAAAACACAACGACCATTTTAATTGTAGGTATAGCCATTGCTTTTGGTTTAGCAACAGCTACAGGATTTATCATATTTTTCATGAGAAAAGAAAAAGCAAAAGCAAAGTCTTAACAATATTTATAAACAGCTAAAGAAAGGGGGGGAACACCAAAGTAATCGCATAGGTGAAACATAAGGTTTAACAGAAGATGAATTGCAAATTTTTGCAACAATTTTAAACGCGAGCTTTTGGGCAAAGCCCCAACTAAAAATTTATGAGGAGGGATTCAAGATGAATCTCAAAAAAATCTTTGCAATGGCTGTAGCCGGCACAATGGCACTAAGCGCACTCATGGTAACCCCAGTATTTGCAAGCGATGCAGAATCTGACGCTGGTATCGAATTTGTGCTTGACGATGGCACAGGTATCTTCCCAGACCCAGACCCATGTCCATGTGAAGACCCAGACGACGACGATTGCGATTGCGATGACTGTGATTGCCATGACTACGACGAAGATGAAAGACGCGCAGCTGCTTTCAACATCTTCTTTGGTATAAGAGATATTCTTCGCCTTGGTTCAGGTAATGTAAACTTCACATCTCTTGATGAAATGAGCGATGACAACACAAATCTAGGCTATAGCCTAACAGAAGAAATCAGTGCGCTTCTCAGAAATATCACCATGTATGTTGTGCAAGTAGAAGACTGGCAAATTCAAGTAAGCAGAACAGAATTTGTTTATGAATCTCAAGACGTTATGGGAAATGCACAACTTAGCTTACTAGGCACAGTTGGCGCATATGTTGTAACACCAGGTACACTTCTTTCTGCAAACCAAATCGTTACAGACGCACCTGCTACCATTATTTCTGGCGGCCTTGGAAGAGCGCACTTCAGCTTCTCTGGCGCACTTGAAATGCCAGTAAACGAAGTTGTTATTGGCGAACCACAAACCGTTATCACATGGGAATTTGTAACACCTATTACAACTCCTTAATTTAACGCTCCTATGGTATATTCCCTCAGCCCAGCTTTGGACTGGGGGAATTTTATTTTTATTAAAAAAGGGGATTTAACAAATGCTTAAAATCATAAAAATGCTAAGTGCGGTGATTATCCTTTATGCCATTTCTCTCACCACGGTTTATGCTGGTATGGGTGGCTTTACCATTGACCCTGTTTTTCCTGAAAATCAAGTGGAAGATACCCAAAGCTTTTTTGACATTGAAACCAATGTGGGTGAAACTCAACAGATAAGTGTTATTGTAACCAACACTACAGATGGCCCAATGTCAGTTGAGTTGGCATTAAACACCGCCATTACAAATTACAATAGAGTACTAGATTACACAAATGCTGACCCTGACTTAACCAATCCATATGCATTTTCTAACATAGCCAGTTTTGCCGATGCTGCCATTACGGCGGCGAACGGCGTGGTATCCATTCCCCCAGGAGAGTCTGTTGAAGTTTTTATTAACATAGCCATACCTCAAGGTGGTTTTGACGGAATAATACTAGGTGCTGTACGGGCATTACAATACCTTTCTGCCGAAGATATCGCTGGTGGTGGAATGGTTGTTAGCCGAATGGCAATCACCACACCTGTCAGATTGCGTGGCGGCAACACAGATGTTGATGTGGATTTTATCATGGGTGAAATCAATGCCGAACTGGTGCGCGGCAGGGCAAATATTATTGCCGACATTGCCCACCCCAACCCAAGGCTGACCCTTGGTGTAGAAATGTCTGCCACTATCTATCCAATAGATAGCGAAGACCCTATATTTGGCATGAGCGGTATGCAAGTAGACTTTGCACCAAGAAGCGTCTTTCCTTTACGGTTTGAAGACCAAGCAGGATTCGGTGTGGTTGCAGGAGACTATAGAGCCGTAATAACCCTTGAGCATAATGGACTTACATGGAATTTTGAAGAAACCTTCACTATTTCTCCTGAGGTCGCACAGGAAGTGAACATGGGCGCAGTAAACTTACAGCAACAAGCCCCTGGTTTAGTTGCCCCTGATAATAGCCCAGCAACAACCAATACCATGATGATGATTGCCATAGTAGCAGTGGTTGTATTGCTATTGGTTGTAATTGTTATGCTGGTGATGAAACAAAAAAGGGGATTATCCCATTAAACATTTTTGAGTAAAAAAATAAAAAAGCACTTGCCATAAGATTTTTGAAATGGCAAGTGCTTTTTTTAATTGTTTTAATTTAAGTTAAATCGCCCATTCACCATTAGAAAAAACTTGAACGTGTTGCCCGTCATGGGTTTTGCCTGTGACTTGTAAACAGGGTGAACCAATCATAAAGTCTACATGGCTTTCACATTGGTTTAATCCTCTTACC
>Ga0136643_10000015_pt1 | contig 160191 bp, 131 predicted proteins | sample TergutLab28metaG_FD_96883 | JGI IMG/M metagenome (GOLD analysis project Ga0136643, IMG submission 96883) | Labiotermes labralis P1 segment gut microbial communities from Petit-Saut dam, French Guiana - Lab288 P1 (version 3) (version 3) | ecosystem: Host-associated > Arthropoda: Insects >... | reverse complement strand
TATTGCAGAAGTTACGGAACATGAGTTCAAATCCGATTTAGAAATAAAGAAACCAAAAAGTTGGCTCAAGACCGTAAGCGCATTTGCAAACGGCATAGGTGGTAGCTTATATTTTGGTGTGGCAAATAGCAGTAATGTTATTGGACTTCTTGATGTATAAAAAACCGCTGAAGAAATAAGCAGATTGATTAAGGAGCGTATGTCACCGTTACCTGAATAATTTGTCGGAAATCTTGACTCTGGGAAAATTTAGGTGTCATAATATGCAATCAACAATAACACAACTATGACACAACTCGGCTGTAAAATTTGCATGGGGATGTTGTATTACAGCCCCGCTTGTCATTGTGAGCTGTGAGCGACAGCGAAGCAATCCAAGCTTGGATTGCTTCGTCGCTTTGCTCCTCGCATGACAGGTTTGAGCGATACATATAAGGGGGTACAATACATGCTTAATATCCTGATAGTAGAAGATGAGCAAGCGATTTCTAATTTGATTTATGTAAACTTAAGCGAAGAAGGCTACCACTGTATATGCGCCTACGACGGCAAACAAGCCGCCGATTTTATTGAAAAAGAAAATTATGACTTAATCCTCCTGGACATAATGCTGCCCGAAATAGACGGATACGAGCTGCTGGAATATATAAAGCCCTACGGCACCCCGGTAATTTTTATCACCGCAAAAGGTGCTGTCAACGACAGGATAAAAGGTCTCAAACTAGGCGCGGACGACTATCTGGTAAAGCCCTTCCAAATAGGGGAACTGCTGGCCAGGGTAGAGGCCGTGCTAAGGCGTTTTGGCAAAAGCGACAAGCAAATAACCTTCAAAGATGTATTCATTAATCTGGACTCACGCCAAGTAACAAAAAATAACCGTATTATAGACTTGACCATAAAAGAATTTGACCTGCTGGTAGAACTTATACGCAACAAAAATGTAGCATTGTACCGCGACCGCCTTTACGAAAAAGTATGGCAGGATGAGTTTATAGGCGAAACGCGCACACTAGACTCCCATATCCAGCGGCTACGCAAGAAGCTTGCGTGGGAAGACTGTATAAAGACAGTGTTCCGTATCGGGTACCGGTTGGAGGGTTAACGTGGACGTTTGCGCAGCAATTTTCACTGCTTTGGATATGTAAAAGTTTTTGGATGGAGATTATCACATGAGGCTTTTTGCTAAGCTATTTTTGTGTGCTACGGTTATTATCAGCATTGCTTTGCTGCTTTCGGGCTATTTGCTTATTGCCTTTTCTCATGAAAGCGCAGTCGGTCGCGAAGTTGAGCGCGCACGCAATCAGTTTCAACACGACCGTTTTGTTGTACAGGCTCATATAATTTCCAACGCGGAGCATTTAAGCGAGGGGATGCACCCTCATATGTTCAACAGGCTGTCGTCAGAGTTAAGCGGGCTTACGGCATTCTTTGCTATAGATAATCAGCTTATCTTTTCTGCTCTTCCTGCGGCTACGGATTTTTCGCTGCTTGATAATATCTCCGGCACTACACATGTGATGGAGTTCCAGACCATAGGCTATGCAACCTATATCATTGTAGGCGGGGGTATAACCCAAAGCGAAATCACAATTTATTTAGTAATCGCAACCGATATAAGCGATGTCGTCGCCCAAAGGGAGCAAATGACGCAGAGCTTTGTAAGGATATATTTTTTTACGCTTTTGTTCAGTATGATAATGATTTTAGTTCTATCTGTGTTTTTGACCAAGCCTATTAAAAAAATGAATAAGGCCGCAGCTAGTATCGCGCAAGGGCGCTATGATGAGCGCCTGCGCATTTCAAGGGGAGACGAGATTGGCGAGTTGTCCAACAGCTTTAATTTGATGGCCGATGCCGTAGAGGAAAAAATAGATGAGCTTGTGGTTAACGCCCGGCAAAAAGAAGACTTTGTTGCCAACTTTGCCCACGAGCTAAAAACCCCATTAACATCAGTTATAGGCTATGCGGACATGATTTATCAAAAAGACCTCCCGCCTGCCCAGGTTAAGGACTCCGCATTGTATATCCTCAACGAGGGCTTGCGGCTCGAAGCCTTGTCGCTAAAACTTATGGATTTGATTGTGCTTAACAGGCAGGACTTCATATTGGAAGAAATGAATACGACGGAGTTAATGGCGGATATATCGGGCAGCCTCAAGCCCATGCTGGGGGATAAAGAAGTAAATCTTCGTCTTAAAATACAGCCAGGCTATATTAAGGTTGAATACGACCTGTTTAAGACGCTGATGTTTAACCTGATAGACAACGCGGTAAAAGCCGGCAGCAAAAAGATAGATATATACGGTAAACACACTTATGAAGGCTACAGCATAAGTGTTTCCGATGACGGAAGCGGCATGCCGGCATCCGAGCTTGCCCGTATAACAGAAGCATTCTATACGGTGGACAAGTCCCGCTCCCGTAGGCAGCACGGTGCGGGTATAGGCCTGGCATTGGTAGCGCGCATAGCTGAAATACACGGCAGCACTCTAACTTTCCGCAGCGCTGTAAATGTCGGTACCGAAGTGATAATTGATTTATGCAAAACGGATTAATTTGCTATGAAAAAGGATGTGACCTCACGATGAATAAAAAGGCGGCTTTCACGAAAACACCGGCCAGGAGAATTGCCTACACACTTGCGGGCATTGTCTTATCTTTTACCATTGCAGTTGGCGGCTGGGCCTTGACTAGCCGGTTAATAGATACAGAGTCGGACCGGCTGCTGTCCGCAGTCACGTACTTCTCGGTTGCCATGCCGGCGGCGGAGCCGCTTAGCATGGTCGAAGAAGATGACGAAGCTAATATAAGTTTTGGCTTAACCGATGACGAAGTTGTGTCCATCTTGCAGAATTGGGAGTTGACGCATTACAGAAGGCCCCATGAGCCTGCGGCGGGGCAGATAGATATGAACACGGCTTTTATTTCAGCCAGGTCAGGCATTAATTTTTTGGTTGAGCAAAATATCTTGCCCACAGAAGCTGCGAGATTTGAAAGTACAGGTGCGTTTCTTAGCCAGAATGTGCCGCGTGGGGAGGTGCAGTTCCTACCTTTAAGGTATAGCTACTGGATTGTGTTTTTTAGCAATGACAATTTAAGCATTAACATGACCATAAATGCTGTAACAGGGCAAATATGGGAAATAGAGATAACTGCAAGGCATTGGAGGACATTGGAATCTGTAGTGCCGTTTCCGCTGAGGGTAAGCCGTGATGATATTGAAAATACATTGTCTGCTTTTATGTCCGGCTTAGATTTGCAGCCGGTTGACGGGACTGTGCATGGGCTGTTGCACGCATTTGATTTTGAGTTTGATGAGCATGGGAACGCAAGGCTTCCGATTGTAAATTATGACCCTGGTACGCCTACTGTGATACCCACGCCGAATTATATTGAGACTCAACGGCTGCGCCGTTACATTGAGTTGCCGCCGCCGGGCCTTGGTCTTATCATTGATGAAGCGACATTCGAATTATTCCGGTGGTTGAGGCATTTCGAAAATGGCTTAATGATAGGGCAAAGCTTTGCCGAAGGCGGTGCCAGGGCAGAAATTATGGCAGGCGGGGCATTGCCCGGCGGAGTCCTATATTTTGACAGATTACACATCCGGCTTACAACCTCGCCGCAGCCGGAGTCATGGTTTATGCCGCCGGGATTTTGGTAAAATTAAATTTTACAACTAAGACACAACTCCTACGTAAGTACATTACATCTCCCTGCTAAGATGGTTTCAACATCAGCAGGGAGATTTTTGTATAAGGAGAAAGATAGACATGAGAGCAAGCAGAGCAAATCACAGAAGCAGTGCATACGAACCCAAGCGGTGCATGTTAGTGGAATTTATTTTGGGGACCATTTTCATAGGTGTGCTGTTATTTGTTGCACTTGTCGCCCATAGGTTAAGTACACAAGATATTGTGTCATTTCATGACCTGCCGGAAGTTATCCGTCGCGAATCCGACGCTGTAATCCGGATAGCCGGCAGGCCGCAGTTTGAGAATGCAAACACGGTAGTCAACACCACAGCAGTTACAGCCCCGGCAGCAGAAGTATGCCCGCCGGATTATACACATCTGGACGCTTTTTTCAGCCAATTGGGTAGCAGCATTGGCATTTACTTTAAAAACTTGGACACCGGCTTTGTATATAGCTACAACCCCGACACTGTATTTTTTGGCGCGAGTCTTAATAAGGCAAAACATGCCCTATACATACATGTGGCTGCAGAACGCGGCTATATAGATATGTATGCAGTGCATACCTTCACCGCCGATGATTGGTGGGGCGGGACGGGTATTATCAGGTTTATGCCGGCGGGGACGCGGCTCACAACCCGTGAACTTCTGCGCCACTCGGTAGTATACAGCGACAATGTTGCCCACCGGATGCTTGCAAGGTATATGGCGCGTACAGGCTTCAGCTACCGTGACTTTGTTGTGGAGCTAGGGTCCAACCCGGAGTTAATACGAAATATATATTCCCACTACACAACTGCCGCAGATTCTGCGCTGTGGTTTTATGCCATACACGCATATTTGGAATCTGGCAGCCGCTATGCCCATTACTTGCAATATGACTTGCTTAATACCGCATTATATTCTCACCCATACTTTACAAGAGGCAGCCGGTTTGGCGGCGACGGCCCTATAGACGTGAGGCTAATGCACTCACGGTATCCGATAGCCCAGAAGTACGGCTGGGCTGTCGAGTCTTTCAACGTTGCCGGTATTGTGTATGCGGGGTCGCCGTTTATGCTGGTTATCATATCTGATATGGATAATGGCGCACATGAATTGTTTAATGAGATATCACTGCTGATGCAGGAGTTTAACGAACGGTATTTTCTATAATGAATTGGACGAGTCTAATTTTTTGACTACACCAAAAAGGGCGGTTCTTTTGGCATATGTGCCATGAGAACCGCCCTGTGTACAAACATGAACATGGTGTTTAGCAGGGAAGCCCTTTATGAGCGGATATGGGGGCTAGATGCTCTTGGTGATAATGCAACAGTTACAGTACACATTAACCGAATGTTTCAAGTCGTTACCATACGATGCGGTAATAAACGAAAACGCCGCCAATATATCTGGCGGCGAAAAGCAAAAAATATCGATATTGCGTGCGCTACTAAAGAACCTGGACGCTTGTACTAGACGAGCCAACATCTGCGCTGGACGCTGCCAGTTGCGCGGCACTAAAGACGTACTTACAAGCATTAAAGCACTATAAGATTATTATTGTGGTGACTTTGCTGGGGTAGATGTGTGTTATTTATATCGTTTGTAGGTGTTCTGCACAACAAAAACTTGTTGCGTTATCGGCTTTAGTCTCGTTTAATTGCACCCCATGCCTTCTTATGTTTCCTATATCGCACAAACCCCTGTATCCGGCTGAAGAGCAGCAAATACCGAAAGAAAGTAAATTCCAGCAGGCAGACAAAAAACGCCTTTATCAAATCTAGTACAGATAATTTAAATTTTTGCTGGTATATGTGCTGCGAGAAAATACATAAGCTTAAAACAATGCCATAAACGGCATATAGGCCTAAGAATATTATCATAAACCTCACGTTTAAAATATTTAAATGCGCTGCAACAACTATGGACGCAATACCCACTATTTCTACTATGGGTGACAAAAGTTCATAAAGCAAGTAGTACATAAAGGATAGTAAGCTCACTACGCCAAACCTAAGATTCAAAAAAATTTGCCAGTGTTCACGCATACACTGAAACATACCTACGTGCCAGCGTCTGCGTTGACCAACTAATTCCTTAACATGTGAAGGGGCTTGTGTTAAGCACACTGCGTCTGATGCATAGCGTATGCGATATTTAATATCATTGTTTCTGCAATAAACATGTATTTTAAGTGCAAGCTCCATGTCTTCGCCCATATTACTATTGTCATAACCACCTGCTGAAACTACAACAGACTTTTTGAATAAACCGAAAGCACCCGAGATTATCAAATTGCCGTTAAAAGAATCGAAAAGAATGCGACTGCCTAAAAATGTACGGTCATATTCTACAGCCTGCATACTCACCAATAGGTTTGATGGCAATTTATAGCTTACAGCCATGCCATCTTCTATTTTAACGCACTGCGATATCAGTATCATACCCCCAACAGACACTGTTGCGTCATCTTCGAGTATCGGCTGTACAATTTTTTCTAATGAATCTTTTTGCAAAAAAGAGTCGGCATCCATACAAATAAAATATGGATAACGGCTTGCGTTAATACCCATGTTTAAGGCGTCAGCCTTACCGCCATTTTGCTTGCGTATAAGGGTAAGGTTTACATTGCCTATCATTTGTTCATATACGGCAAGATGGGGTTTGCACTCCAGCAGACAGTTAATTGGACGATTAAAAAATTTCAAGTCAAACTCATCAATTAACAGTTGCGACGTGTCGTCGTTCGAGTCGTCATCTACAACAATAATTTCGTAAAGTTGGTATTCTAAGGAGAGTAGAGATTTTATACTTTTTATTATTACAGGTGCTTCGTTGTACGCAGGCACAATAATAGATATAGGTATAGTAGTATGTTTTAGCTCGTTTTTTAAAACCTGCATTCGTTCTTTGTTGCGCAGTGTATATGCGCCAACGGCCACTGCCAAAAATGCAAAGGTTGCATAAATGAGCAAATACACCACGAAAAATATACTGATAAAAAAAACGGCATTTGCCAAAAAGTTCATCATATAATAATTTCACTCACATTCAAAGCTTGTTCATTGCTTGCATGCTCTAGCATATATTTTAAAATTTGTTGTGCGTTGCTGTCTTCGGATATTAAATCGCTAATAAGACCATCCGATTGTTTATTTAGCGTAACAAGAGAATGTGCGGCACTGTACTGCGTATGCCAGTTATCGCTTTTTAATGCATCTACCAGCGCAATAGTAGTGCTGTATCCGGGGTATTCACATAATGCAGACGCAGCCTCGGTCGCAAATTCATAATTCTCGGTTTGACTTAGCAGGTCTACTAAAACGGGCTGTGCTGGTTCAAAGCTGTATTCTTTATAATATCGAGTAATTGCAAGACGAATATCCGCACCGGTCGACTTGTTTTTTAACACAGGTAAAAAAGCATCTTTAAACCCGTCCGAGAACATAGTTATAAATGTTACTACTCCCAGCATTATATTGTCGTTCCATGTCTTGTACTTTCCCCACAAATATAGTGCCAATACTTCCTTGTCGCCTGCAAAATTAAATAAATCCTCTGCAAGTAGTCTATGATGCATAAAATGATTATTAGCACTGAAAAACTGCAAGATGTTTACTATCCCGGGTATGTAACCAATTCGGCAAAGGGCTTTTAGGACATTGGCTCTACAGTAAATATCAGAATTGTCTATGTACGCAACCATCATATTTACTATTTCTGTACATACGCCTTCTGTATTTTTTGCTAGTTGCGGATATTGGGAAATAAAGTAGGCAAAATATGCGCGTTCCTCGTTTTTCTTTTCGCTGTAGACAATTGTAAGGGTGTGAAAAATTTTGCTTTTCATCAATAGGTCGATATATTCATCATGAAGGTCAATCCAATCTTCATTCCTAAAATGGCTTAAAGCATTGGAAAATGCAATCAGCCTTTCTACACGTTTTAATTTTTTTAGCAGACGTTTTTCATGTTTTTTGCTAAGGTTCGTTAAGTCGTTTTCATAGGTAAGCTCCCAATGTATGTCTGAAATCCATTTGTTTGTATCGTTCAACATGGCTTTACTGCTGCTGTACTTGCGTAAAATGACTATCGCATTGTACACCATAAGGGAAAAGCAGCCAACCAAATACATGACAATGGCCATAATAATCCTTATATCATTTACCATACTATCGCCTCCATGTTTCTTGCATAATATAATAAGAAGCTTTTAATCGCTCGTGAATTTGCAGGCTTCCCCTCCATGCATACAAAGGTATAGGGGACATATCCACATGGTTTGAATTTGAATGGGCAACACCAATATAAATATTGTTGATAGATAAGCCTTCGACACCAAAATTATCAAAATAATCATCATGTACCTGCATTGTTGACGGGTCAAAAAAATTAAGCAGCGCCCAAGGTATTCTTATTTCTACAAGGTTATCTCCAAAGCTAAAGTCTGCCAAAGAGTTAAAATTACGATGTGAAGGATTATTTATACCATGAACAAATCGGCCAGTTTCCAATGATAATAACCTGCGTTGCGCAAGCGTAACTAACTCGCCTTCCTCAAACAGTTGAGGGTCTTGCAGCGCAACCATACTTGGGACAAATTCGGATTCCCACCTTGGGGGTACAAAAGCAAATGGGTTTTCTCCGGTTTTTTCTTCATGAAAGCGCATAAATGTTGCATTATAGCGCATATTGACCAACAATCGTGTATTCGATGTTCCGTTTATTCTAAGCAAAAAGTCCGCAGGCTGAGAAAACTCAAACCGCCCGTAAGTTGATGTACCTGAGTTTGGCGTTACTTTTATTGGCAAATATAGTGATGTTCTTGGGTTTACAATATCCCCGCGAATTAGCAAATAAAGCCCCTGCACGCTTTGCTGAGCATATATGCTAATACCGTCATATTCATGTACCAAGTGATAATTCGTCCATTCATCTGCACTACCGTCTATATAAACCGGACGCCTGTAAGTGCCGGGGTCAAAAGCCATCAGTCCATAGTTTTGTGCAATAGACTGAATGTTATGCCAATATTGGCTGCGCCATGTATCATTAGCAAATGCTGTATTCCAGGTGCGTCTTCCCCAATTATCCTGCCAAGTAGAAATTATATTGCCAGCCCATCCCCTGTCTTCTAGCTGCCTACTTAAAGAGGCCAATGCATGACCCTGCTGGCTTTCGTTGTGGGGCTGTATACCAGCCATGGATGGAATACGACTCGAAGATATTCCAAACCCTACCGCTACAACAGGCATGGTGTGATAACGCACCAGCAAATCCAAGTAGCCGTTAAAGTTGCAGTACATATCTAAGTCTTCCAATAAGTCGGCAAATGCGTAACGTTGCGCATAGGTTATGCGGCTTAAAAAATCATCAGCCAAATTAAACAGCCTATAAGCGGCAAAAACTCCGGCTTGCATATATTCAGAAGGAATAATGTTTTCGTGATCTAGTTGTACAAACTTACGCAATTGCGCGGCAATAAATACTTCGTATTCCAAAAAATCCGTTAATGGGCTTGATATAAAACTTATTGGACGTTGTGTTTTAAATCGACGGCTTTCGTAATCTGCTGCATCGTTCATTACCTGCGCAAGCATTACCTCAAACCTATTTGCGCCTTCAGCCGCGCTGAAAAAACGCCCTTCAAAGCTATCTGGCATGTCAACATTGTTATTCATATATGCTATGGTATCTGGATTCCAATCTGCACCAACAACAAAACCTACAACCCATTCTGAAATATTGTTTAGATAGAGCTGTACCCCATGCCGGTTAAGCAAATCAACCCGACTGCCGTGTATAATATCTATGGCTCTTCTGAAGGTCACAGTTAAGTCTTCTCTGTATGTACCGTTAATGCCTTGGATAAGCAATAGATAGTTGTCGCCGTTTGTGTTAAAAGTATACAGCGCATTATAAAATGCGCGGTTCATAATATTGGCAACATATACAGTAGTTGCACCCATATCGGCAATTTGTTCAAGCCAACGCAAATAATCCGCTTTGGTAGCGCCCAACGACCAATACGATTGCCCCGGTACAAATGAAATAACTTCTACACCACGTATTCGCAGTGGTGTATCATAGCCATCCCTAAAAATCCCATTATCTTCTGCGCGGAAAACAACTTGCACGGGTGCATTGGGTCGAAAATCTATAAAAAAGCCCATGGATAAATGCGCATGCAAAACTACGACAATGAGCACCATTGTCACAAATACAGAAATTAGATATTTGGCCATGCTAACAACTCCCTAAGGCAAATGCCACAATGCGTGTCTGGAGCGATGGCTGTATTGGCGTAATATTTCGATATGCTCATCCATCCAACGACCGCGTTCTACCATAAAATCCCGCTTCCAGTCCATAGCCTCTTCAAAGCTGGTTGGGTTAAGGTCTGCCTCTGAAATTCCTTCAGCCCGCTCTTCTCTGCTCGGAAGACGTCGCGCCATATTGCTTACATTTCTATAGTCAAAGCTATAGCCCCATACATCAAAGTTTCGGTCAATAGCACTGCCAAGCCATGCCGCTACATCGTCCATATAGTTTATAAGCCGTTCTTCAGACAAAGCACCTTGTCGTAAACTGTTCCAACGGCGTATCACTTGCTCCGTAAAGTATGGCGACATAAACAACCTGTCGAACCAGCCTCGCCCGTTAAGAATAAACTCGTCTGAAGGTAAACTTACGAAAAAATTATCGAATATATTATTAAAATCCCATACAGGACCCGCAACTATTCTGCCCCTTATATCTTTATGGAAATAGGTTGAACCTGCAAACAGGTCATTGTTACCTATAAATTCGTTGATGATAAAAAAGTCAACAAAAGAGTCTATGTCAATGTATCGCTCTACTGCCCTTGGGTTTATCAGCATCTCTTGCGAATATAAAAAACGTTCGGCAGAGTTAATGCTGCCCATAACATAATTTCGTACTCTTTCGCTTTGGTTTAGATACGTAGGGTACATTAGCTCTGTGACACGCTCATATTCAAGCCTTAGGGTGTATCCGCTAAATGTTTCCATTTGTCTTCCTGGATTTCGAGCCCTTCCTTCAATGCGGAAAAAGTAACTGGTTTCTGGCATGCCAGACCTGTAGCGATTTAAATTTACGCGGTTGGGTTCGACCCTCAGCGTTTCCATAAGCACGTAAAGTCCTTGGAATTCATCATTTAGAATTAATTCAAAAAAGCGCACTTCTGGTACAAAGCTGCCTGACATGACATATGCGGCAAGATTCATCCACATATAATTGCGCATAAGGGTTTTATCAAGAAATGGGCCGTGTAATGCCCACTCATGTCCAGGATTCATACCAAGCAGTGGTAAGCGATTGTTGCTTTCATCTGCATTAATTAACTGTATCTGATAACTAGGCTTGTCAAAAAAGCGAGACGAATTGCCACGTATGCGTATGGTTGCTAAAGACTCAAACGCTGGAGTGTCCGTGTCATGATTCCAGTTGTTGAAATTGTGTATCACGGATATATGCGCTGGTATTTCTGTTTCGTCATCTGCAGTTGTATGGAACAATCCTGACAGTTGACCGTCGTCGACATGAAGTGGACCAAACTCTAGAGGTCTTCCCGGGATGTCGTGGCCAAACGTATCGATCATTATTATAGGTAAGTGGGTGCATAAAAGAACATCTTGATTGCAACGTGTACATATCCCTAAGTCTGCTTCGCTTGGGTTCCTTAAATGTTGATGGTATCGCGTGGATTGGCTATTTGCATCAAAGTGCATGACAACCAGAAGTAGTATCAGTATTGTAAAAAATGAACCTGCGTAAAAAACAACACTTCTACGCATACAATCACCCGCTTATTTCATCATTTTGGGTAACGATATTTACATACTCCATGCCTTCTTTTTCGTACAACAATTGGGTGATGTTTTTTCCGCTCTTATAAGTGAGGTTATAAGTGCGCCTGTCAAGTTCGTAAATCATCTCCAAAGATTCAACTGTTGTATTTTTTACCCGCAAAAGTGCTTTCCTGTTAAAATGCGTAAACACAATGCCTTCGATATCTTTCTCCAAACTACGGTTGCCCTTTATAATAAGTAAAATCCGGTTTTCGTTACGCACTTTACCCATAATCAACAGTATTAAAAAGACTACACCGCTACCGATAACAGCCGTCCAAAAATCACCTACGCCGCTACATAAGCCGATAATAACCGCCCAAAAAATATATGCTGTATCTCTTGAATCTTTTATAGCAGTACGGAAACGGACAATAGACAATGCACCCGCCATCCCCAACGATAGTGCTATATTATTGCCAATAACCGTCATTACAGTACAAGTTAAAATGGTGATTGTAACCAGAGACACGTTAAATTTACCGCTGTAAGATGTACCCGTATGGGTATACCAGTAGGAAATGTAAATTATCATACTTAAAACTGCCGCAACAGTAATACGGATGGCAATATCCTGTATTGTTAAGCCCCCGCTTTGGTTTGCTAAATCTCTTAATATTCCTGTCATTGTATCCTCCCGAATTTAAGTAGCTATATTATTTACTAAAGATAGTTTTCTAAAGTAGAACGCCCTAAACAGTACTTACTTATCGCACGTTCGCTTTCGTTACAGCTTTGAACGATGTCTTTGATGTAGCTAAGCAAAAAACCATTGTATTTAATTTCAAGCACCACCATATATGGGTCAAATATAGGGCTTTCGGCCAGGTTAGGGGAAAAAATATCGAAACAAGCTTCGGTGCCATTGATATGATGGTCAAAGGTTATACGCGTCTCGTTTTCTTTTGCAATAAATACCTTGCGCGTATACGATATAACCGTTTTAGGGCGGTAACAGCGCATACTCATAATGCCGAAACATTCGTCTGCAAAGTCAGACTTGCACTCTAGCAGTGCGGTGTAATCCCCAGCAATAAGACGTAGAGATTTGTCCTTATCCAGTGTAAGTGAGCGCTTTTTTTGCCACTGCCCCTGCTTTTGTTTTAGCTCTAATTTTGCGAACGTAGAGTTTGGGCCATAGTTGCGCAACCGTATTTTTTTGCGAACCTCTACACCATTAATTTTTTCCTCATAATCGGTATTATCTATATCATCGAAATATAAGGAACGCACCAAATACCCATCACCGCTACTATGTACATCTTCCGCAATAGTGCGGGAAAACTGACGCGATAGGTAGTAGTACCTATCAAGGCTTATGAGGTATTTTTTTTCTTGCCTAAGCACTTCGTCCATATCAGTTTCAACCCCCAAATGCTTGCATGTGGCTATTTAATAGGTTTATAAAAATGCACGAAAATTATCATAACGTGGTGAAAATTAACGCACAAGACTGTATTGTAACATAATTTATTATCTTTGTAAATCTTAATTTTTTTGAGTTGCCCAAAAAATCAAAAATAAAAACGCCGCCAATATATCTGGCGGCGAAAAGTATCAACGCATGGTTATCCTTGGCTTCTGTATCGCTTCTTAAACCCCTTCAACACCCCGGTCAATTCTGCCTGGTACTCTCTCATGCGACCCAGGCCTTTTTTGATGCGCGCACTCTCCAGCCGTACCTTATCATTTTCCGGCGAAAGGTTAAGGGCGTGGTCTATGGCTTCTTTTGCATTTTGCCAGTCGTAGTTTTGGCGATGGTACATGGCAAGTTTTGCCCAAAGGTTTGCGTCATTGGTTGCCCCTGTTGCTTTACGCATACAAGCGATGGCCGCCGGGATATCTCCTGCCGCGGCATGAATTTCTGCTTCTTTTTTACTTGTGTCGGCATGGTTTTTAATGCTTTCCAGTACTTCAAGTGCCTTTTGATATTGACGCATGGCTTTGTGGGTATCTGCCATTTTGTAAGCATAATGCGGCACTTGCAGGTCTTGTTTTATGGCATCTGCAAAATATGCTAAGGCCTGTGTATAGTTTTTTTGCTCCAGTGCAAGCAGGCCGTGTAAAAATGGGATATCCGCGCAATCTGGTGCTATTTCTGCCGCGGTAGCTAAGGCTGTGGTGGCGTCTTCGTATTGATGGGCAAGTATCGCGGCTTCTATATAATGAAGCAAAATTTTATGATTTTGCGCGTCCAACTCTAGCGCGCGTGCTAAGTGATGAAGCGCGTCTTTGTGTAGGTTTAAATGCATGTATGCAATGCCGATATTGTTAAGCAGTACAGCATTTTTTTCCAATTGTAGTGCGCGTTTATAAATGGGTAGGGCTTGCATTGGCTCGCCGCGGCCAACCAGATCGTCTGCGCGTTCTTTTAATTTTTCCCATTCGCGGCGCAATGCCCATGCATCCAACGTTTGCTTTAGACTATCTATTTCGCTTTGGTTAAAATAATCCACCAATTGTAAAAACTCCAGCAAGCGTGTGGTTGCCGGCTGCTTGCCCCGTGCGATATCTTTCATTTTTGACGCGATATAAGAATGCCCCAGGTCGTCTGCGACCCAGGTAATCATAGGGTCGGAAATAAAATCGTCTACAGATTCGCGCCAGAAGTGAAACACATGATACAGTGCTTCCTCCAGTGAATATACGCGCGTACCCGTAGTACGAAAGGCAAATGGCGTTTCGTTTGGTTGCTGTGCTACACAAAATTGGAGCATGTATAATCAATCCCCTTATAGCCCCGCCAAATGACCATAGAAATTAAACATAAAATGCGTATCCGCGTCAAAGATGCCTTGTATCATATCCGCAATAATCTCCATGCCAAGTTCCGGTGTATAGTTGCGGATGATATCCAGTGCAGAGGCACTTGCCGCCCACGGGGTGTCTGCTCTTGGGCTGTGCCATGTTTGCTGTACTTGCACATGCTGGATTAATGTTTGGAACTGGTTGGTTAGCGCCTGTGCTTCCGCACCCATTGCGCCGTTAAGTAGCCAAATAAGCTCCGGCACATAGTCGGGGAGTGCGAACGGCAAAATACCCTCTAAATTTGTGAGCATATTAACAAGCGGCGGGAAAACCGCTGGAATTTCTGCGCCGCGTACATCTTGCAACGTGGCAAAAAGCAGGCCAACCATGGTGAAAAGCCCATAGTTCGGCATATCTTGCGGTATGCCAACCGCGCCGGAAATTAAATCGCCGGGTACATAATAATGTATAATTCTGCTGCGCAACTGTGGGTTTAGATTGCGCACACGGTCTATGGTTTGCACGTCAAAAATTGGTGCGCTAAATGCCGCCACACGCTGGATATTATCCTCCAGTCCCATTTCAACAAGCTGCAATGCCGCAATGTATGCCAGGTACCCGCCAAGCGAATGCCCGGTAATGTATATATTTGTGTCTTGTAACAGCTCGAAAATATCTTGTGAGTTTAAAAATGCAGCAAGCGGCGCGATATGGGAATGCGTTTCGCCGGTTAAGCTACGGATGTTGTACCACCACGAACCCGTCTGGTTTGTGAGTGCCGTGTCCAAAGTGCCGTATGTGCCGCGTATGGCAAGTGCGGTGCTGCCCTCTGCAGCAAACACAACCACCTTAAACCCTGTTTCCCGGTCTAAATACACTTGCTGTAGCTGCCAGTCTTCCATTTCTGCTGCAAAATTAAAGCCGTAATAATTTAAACCATTTGCGTCTGGGGTCATAACTAAGTCAAAAAACGGGCGGTAATGCATGGGGGTAAAATTGCGCCCTACAGGGCTTTGCCCCTCGTTAAAGTGGAACGGGAAAAAGGCCATGTGCGCAAACATGGCCAAGTGCAAGTCAGATGCGGGAGTGGCGACGCGAATTGGTTCGGGTTCAACCTCAGGCTCGGGTTGGGGGATATATGGTTCTTCGGTTTCTTCTTCGTATTCATGTGTTGGGGGGATATGTTCTTTTTCTTCGTTTTCATTTTTTTCGTATGCGGGAGTAGCGTCTGCTTGTTGTACTCGTTCAAATGGTATGCTATCGCCACTACCCCAATTTTGCCACACAAACCAAGCTACGCTTATGGCAACTGCCAAAAGTAAAACAATTGCCACGGCCTTATTTTTGTTTTTCACGTAATCACTTCTTCCTATTTAATAGGATACTTTTGACACGCCTCGTCATAAGCGTCGTAGTCGTACTCCATATCATGTTTATCAAAAAACGCGTCTTGCGCAACGTTACGTAAATCTTCTACCCAGTCGTCGTCGGGCAGTTCTTCTTTTTCAAATTCAGGCAGATGTTCTTCTATAAACAACCCAAAGCGCACAATATCGCAATCGTCCATTTGCGGTAGCTTATGCATGAGCGCGTTGTAAATGCCGTCCCAACCATCGGCTTCCTCACGTGCGGTATTTATAAGTTCCCAAAATTTTTCGCTATTCAAACGTCACAACTCCATTCGACTGAAACACATTTATCCATGTTTGCCCTGGCGTTAGCGCAAGCGGTGTACCGTCTTCAAAATACCAGCGCATTGGCGCGGTGTGGCTTGCCTTTGCCCAGCGCACGCGGTATACCCGTCCGCCCGTGGCAAGATAGCCCGTGCCTTCGCCAACAGTACCAACATAGCGGCGACCTTCGTTGTCTATTACGCGTTTGGTCGTAAGCTGCACAAGTACGTTGGCAACGGCAACTTGTGCTTCCGTTTCGGCATCTTGAAGCGGGCCAGATGAGTTTTCTACCATATATAGTCCTGTTTCGTGGTCAAAAACAAAAGTACGCCCATACGTTGGCGAAAATGACACATAAATGCGGTTTGCGCTACCATGCCCCGCACTGCTTGCCGCAGGGATATCTTCTAGGCAGTCAACAAAGTTAAACCCAAACGCAGGGTTGTCATTTATTGTGCTGCGTATACCGCGCGAGGTAATATGGCTGCTAAGCTGTTCCCAACCGGTGTACGAGCTGTGTTCTGTAGGACGCAAGCCTGTGTGCGCGTGCCATTCCGGATATGAACGGTCGCGCCAAAAGACTGTGCCTTCCAGTGCCATGCCGTCCAGGTTTGGTATACCGGTATTACGAATACGTGCATAACCGGTTGCACTGCCGCCATGGTGTATAAAAATAGCATCGTGATTAAACGCAAAGTCTACAAAATAGTCGCGGGTAGAGCGCACAGGGCCAATTTTCTCTGGGATATCGGACTGGAAAATACCAATAAGCCGCGTGATATTTCCTTCCGAAAGCACTTCGTATATAACATCTGCTTGTGCTATGCCACTTTGTGGTAATGCAATATGGATATTATTAATAACCGCTGCCACTGGGCGGCGGTTAAGATATGCTTCATCAATTGGCATACCTGTAAGCAATGCACGTGGGCGTGGGTCTACCCAAATCTCTTCCTCATATTCTTCTTCATATTCTTCGGGGTCTGTTTCGGCTTCTGTATCTTGTTCCGGTTCTTGCGTTTGTGGTGGGTCTACACCCACAAATGCATCTTCATAGTCGCCATTACCACCACGGCAACCAGCAGACATCATTATTGCAACCAGTAAAATTAAAACAATAAGTGAGTTTTTCATACATATCTCCTAATTATTGAAATTGCAACCACAATGCCAACCACCACTGCAAAAGTTGATGCTAGCAAAACTGCGGCAGCTGCAGCATCTTTGGCGGTTTTGGCAAGTGGGTGTATTTTACCTTTACAGCTTAAATCGGTGAGGGCTTCTATTGCGGTGTTCATTAGTTCCATGGCCAGTACAAAAAAAATTGCAAAAACCACGAGTATAAATTGCCACGGCTCTACACTAAATATGATGCACGCAATCACCGCTAAAATACCAAAAAAAATTTGAATGCGGAAATTGCGCTCCTTTATTGCTGTATTGCGTATACCGTCTATAGCGTGCCCTAGTGACTCTAACCATGTGCGGTTTTTCATCGTGTTGCACCCACCCGGTCAAGTATTGCTTTTTGTGCAGCTATCATTTCCGCTTCGTCTTGTGGGGTTAAGTGGTCGTACCCTACAAGATGCAGAAAACCATGCGCCGTAAGAAATGCGAGCTCACGTTCCAGACTATGTCCGTATTCCTGCGCTTGCGCCGCAGCAACTTGGTGGCAAATAATAATATCACCAAGGTTAGTGCTGCGCGTATCTGCCACCGGGAACGAAAGCACATCGGTAGGCTTGTCCATACCGCGGTACTGGCGGTTAAGCTGCTGTATTTCATGCGGCGGTACAAAACTAATACTCACTTCGCAATTTTTTAGCTTGCAAAACCGTTGCCCCGCGCTTATGACTTGTTTCATAAGCACTTGTGGGGTTTCTCCGTCTTGGAAGTACACCTTCATGCGTGGGAAGGCTCTGCCCATTATACCGGCTCCTTTGCGGGTTCTACTTTTGGGTAAGCAATGCGTTCGTGATACATGCCCTTTAGCACCCTAAAGAACGATTTTTGGATAACCGCAACGTCACGTATACTAAGGCCGCTGTCCTCTAACTGGCCGTCGTTAAGTTTGCCGCGTATGATATTGTGTATAATTTTTTCTACATCATCTACCGAGTTTAATTTGGGCATGGTAGCGCGTACCGCGGCCTCTACCGAGTCTGCAAGCATCACACAGGCAGATTCTCGCGTTTGTGGTATTACATATGGGTAGCGGTAATCTGTCTCGTTAATTTCTGGGTCGGTTTCTTTGGCCTTGGCATAGAAATATTGCAAAATAGTTGTGCCGTGGTGTTCGATTATCATGTCACGCACAAACTGGGGCAGGCGATGTTCTTCCGCTAATTTTAACCCGTAGGAAACATGGTTTATGATGAGTTGCACACTGTTGGTTGGTTCCAGTTCGTCGTGGGGGTTTTCGCCATCTAGGTTTTCTGCAAAATAATGCGGGGACTTTAGCTTGCCAACATCGTGATAGTAGCCGCCAACGCGCGCCGCATGCGGGTTTGCACCAATATCGTATGCAGCAGCTTCTGCCAGGTTGGCAACAATGAGCGAATGATGATATGTGCCGGGTGCTTCTATGGTAAGCCTGCGGAGTAGTAAGTTGGTTGGGTTTGTAAGGTCAAGCAGTTTGACCGGTGTAACCACGCCAAAAAATGTTTCCCAAAAAGGCAAACTACCAGTGCAAATGATAACCGTGAGCATACCACTTGCTGCGGCTAGTCCGGCTTGTGTAAATAGATGTTGCAAATCGTCAAGTGCATGTGAGCGGTCGATAATTAGCGATACGGTAATAAAAAGCCCAAATTGCATAGCTGTAGCTAAAGTACCAACAAATAAAACTTTGCTGCGTTCGGTTGTAAAGCGCGAAAGTAAACAAATGAGTGTACCTGCTGTGATGTAAAACAGCAAATATGCAAGAGAGCCTTCTATTATAAAGAAGCCAACCAGCACCATAATAATTGTTAAAATAATGGCGCAGCGGCGGTCTATAAGCAACGAAACCAACATTGGGAAAATAAGCATCGCAATAAATGGCAATGGCGCATCCCTAAGCACCCACATCAACGCAAGCGAAAGCACAAAAATAGTAAACAAAAGTAAGGCTTCCTTTTTATTTGTAAGCATCGTTGGGCAATAAAAATAAAGATACATGATACCCATTGCAAACAATGCCGCTACCAGTACAAGCACGCCAACCATTGGTATTATCATATCCCGAAGGGATTCCGCACGAAGCATACCAAGCTCAGAAAGCAGGTAATATATTTCCTCTGTAATTTCTTGCCCTTCGTCAACAATTATCTGCCCTTCTTGTATAAATATGCGCTGATAATTGTTGGCGGCGTCATAAAAACGGCGGTCGTTAAGTTCTATATCGGGGATAGCGTTGGGGCGCAAGTGATGCATGACGATATTTTCTACCATGGTGGCGGTAGCTCTGTCTACCCCTTGTAAGGTGTCTATTGCACGCAAAACGGCGCGTTCTGTCGCAAAGTCAATTTCTGCAATTTCGTGGTTAAGTTGCACAGTTTCTGCCACCGTCATAACGCCAGCCCACAAAGGCGCAAATATTGAATCTTCCATATGCATAAACTGTATTTGCTCTGCTTCGGTAAATTGCATATGAAGTGTGGCAAACCCAGCAATAGCCTGTCCATACCATTGTGGCTGAGGAGGGTCTGGCTCACGTGTTGGGTTAGGCGGAATTGTGCTTAGGTCGCCGCCTGCCATCATTATTTCTTGCCGTACAGCCAACCAGGCTGTATGGCGCGTTTCAAAGTCCTGTGATATGCGTTCTACTTCTTCCAGCCATGTATCGGTTGCGGCATTAAACGCCTGTTCTTCTAATATATATGCGTCGCGTATTGCTTCTATATCGCCACGCAAAAGAAGCAGATTGTTTTCCACAAACCGCCATTCTGTAATATCTATTGTGTATATGGGTACCAGCCGCTGGGCAGACGCCAGTGCTTCTTCACGGTTTATATCCGTCGCACGTGAGTCCAGTACCTCACGCGGGGCGCGGATAAGTACCCCGGAGGTGGCACCCGGGGCAACGTCCAAACCGGCACTAAAATAAGAACCGCCTGCAATTGCCGCCAGCGTAAGCACAAATGCGAATAAGATAAGCGTGAAACGGAATAATTTATCTTTCATGCCGCGCTCACTCATTTCTTTTGGGTATATTGCAGCTTACGTTTTGTTTTGTATGCGCTGCGCGCCGTCTGTTTATCGTAAGCATTTATTATTTTTTGTACAAGCGGGTGACGTACTACGTCTTTGGATGTTAAATAGCTAATGCCAATGTCTTGGATATTGTCCAGGATTTTTATTGCGTCTGTAAGTCCGGAATTTTTGCCATCCGGCAGGTCTATTTGTGTAATATCGCCGGTAATGACCGCCTTAGAATTGTTGCCAAGGCGGGTGAGGAACATTTTCATCTGCTCTGGCGTGGTATTTTGCGCTTCATCCAGCACGATAAAGGAGTTGTCTAATGTGCGGCCGCGCATGTACGCAAGCGGCGCAACTTCTATAAGCCCGCGGTCAAAATTGCGCTGGAATGTTTCTGTACCCATTATATCATGCAATGCATCATAAAGGGGGCGCAAATATGGGTCTACTTTTTGTTGCAAATCGCCGGGGAGGAAGCCCAGTTTTTCACCGGCTTCTATGGCCGGGCGGGTGAGGATTATTTTGTTTACTTGCCCCGTGCGGAACGCTGTAATTGCCATAGCCATCGCTAGGTATGTCTTACCTGTGCCCGCAGGCCCTACCGAAAACACGACCGTATTTTTGCGGATAAGGTCTATATAATTTTTTTGCCCAACGGTTTTGGGCTTTAGCGGGCGACCGCTGATGGTGTTGCATATGGTATCGCCAGTAAGGTTTTCTACCTTTTGCAGCGGCTCTTCTTCCATTGCGGCAATGGCGTAGTTTACATGCTGTTCGGTAATGGTTTCGTTTTTATTGGCAAGCGCAACAAGGTGAGTAAGCACCTCTTGCGCTTTTTCCGGTTTAGCCTGTGGCGAGTTTGCCACAATTTGCACAACATCATCACGAGTTACTATTGTAACCTGAAAGCTACTTTCGATTTTGCGCATATGCTCGTCCAATTTGCCAAATACATTGTGTATGAGGTGGTTTGGAATATTCAATTGACCACTCCTATTCAACAGTGATGGGTATCTGCTTATCTATACGTTCGTGGGTGATAATTGTCGCGCTCACGTGTAGCACGCTATCTGTTTCGCGGAAGGTGACCTGCCTGTCTATCACATCTATCGCAAAATCGAACTCGCGCATGATGCGGTTGGTTATCATTTGTTCGGCAAGTGCTTTTGCTTCTTGTATGGTGCGCGTACGTGTTTCCCACACAAATTGGGAATACGTGGTGACAGACAAGACCACCGGCAATGGATAGCTTGTAGAAACCCCCGGTTGGTGATGTGTTGTTATTTTATCATAAGATGCAAATATATTGCTACTACCTGGTATTGTTATACTCCTGTTCCCTAAAAAAAGCAACTGCAAAGCACGGCTTGTAGCTGTTTGACCTGTGTAAACTTTTTGTGAATAAGCAAGCGGGACAGAAAACTCTATTTGGTGGTAACGCCGTGCCCAAATTTCTGCATGGGCATGTACATATACAATGGGCGTGTCGGGAGTGTCTGGGACTAGCTCTAGGCGGCCGCTTACCAGCATCTCGCCGGCGCGTACAATATCGCCCTGGCGCACCATGGGCGCGCCACTCCAGGCTACGACATTTGTAATTAGCCCATCGGTTGTGGCAATAACGTGGGTGGGTATCTGGCGGTTAATCACCTCTTGCTGGGGTAGTGCTTCCGCAAGGCGGATAGTGGTGCGTGTGCCGCGCGTATGCACATCTGCCCAGCTAATTTCTTCAAAATTAGTGACAAGGGACTGCTGCAATTCCCTATCGCTTAGGCGGAACTTTGGTGCGCCAATGCGCAGGCCTTGTTCTTCCATAAACACAAGTACAGCTTCGTGTGGAATGGTTTCGTTGCCTTCAATTTCTATACGCCATATAAATGAAGAAAGTATAAATAAGCCCAGCACAAAAAAAACAACGCCACCCATAAGCAGTTTGCGTTTGCGATAACGATGCAGCAGGAACGGCAGCCCATTTTTTTGTATAATTTTTGTACGGCACCTAGTTTTGCGTGCGCAGCCTTTTAGCATTTTAAAGCCTTTGATGGTTACGTTAAGTTCCACACCTTCGGGGGTGCGTTGTACGTCCCATAGGTACACACCACGATACGCCGCCATATTAAGGAAGCGTTCTATCCCAAAGCCTGTAATTTTTATGCGGACAAATCCTTTTGCATATTGTATTTTATGTAGCATTGGCTGGCCTCCTTTATTTTATTGCGAATAAACGATACTGTTTATCATACCGTTTATCAGCAAATTTTCGGACGTGATTTGCATCAGCGCAAGGCGTTCGCCCTCGATTGTAATAAAATAATCCTTTACACGGGCACGTATTTTTGTATCGGTAAATTCCAGCAGATTTTTGTAGTTTTCTATTAAAAGTTCGCCACGGCCTGTGGCTTGCACCACCGGCATATCAAGGGCTATTTCTTTAGGAAGTGAAAGTGACGACACTACTTTTTCTTTTATTTTTTGCATGGTTACTGCCCCCTTTGGGTTGGGTACAGTATATGTATATGACGGTGCATTTATGCCTGCAAACAAAGGAAACACCCGACCTCAGGGGGGAGTGAGGTCGGGCTTTGAGGGGGGATATTTAGTTGTTCCTTAAACGGAGTTTAAGGTCACATGTGGAGTATCGCCAGGTTGGGGAGGGAATATACATGGCAGAGTTTTTTCGTATTACACCTCCAACTCCAACTGCACAACATCGTCCTGTTGTGGCAGTACCAACCCATCCAACAAATCATCTACATTTTTTAACCCATAAAACATCAAAAAATCTTCTGACGTACCAAATAATATAGGCCGTCCCGGGGCATCTAGCCGCCCCATTTCTGTTACCAGACCGTGCTCTACCAATTTGTTAACAGAATAATCGGAGTTTACGCCGCGGATATTTTCTATCGCACCTTTGGTAATGGGTTGCTTAAATGTGATTATCGCAAGTGTTTCCAATGTTGCTTGCGAAAAAGTGCTACGCGGCTTTTTTTGTAGCAAGCGTTGTACCGCGGGGTAGTAAGCCGGGTTTGTACATAGGCGATACGCGCCGTCAAGCTCCTGCAATTGAATGCCAGATGCGTTTTGGGTATATGTTTCCTTCATGCGGTTCAGCAAGTTGCGGGTGAGCGGAATGTCGCAGCCAAGGGCTTCTGCAAGCCGTTCCAGCGGCACGCTTTCCGGGCTGGCAAAAAGCATTGCTTCCAGCATTTTTTCACGTTCTGTTAAGTGCATGGTACAACCTCCACATCACCAAATGTTGTTGATTGGCTGGCGCGTGCCATACCCTGGCGCACCATTTCTAATATCGCCAGGAATGTAACAACCATTTCGTTTTTGCTGCGGCAATCTATAAATAATGCACGCAAGCTGGCGCGCCCATATTGGGCTATCATGCTGCGTATGCGCACGACTTTTTCCGTCACGCTAAAACGCTCGCGCGGCATACTGCCATACCCCGCACGTACAGGGTCTCGTCGGTCTTCCTTGCGCGACATGACGTCTGCAAAAACTTCCATCAATTGCGAAAGCGTTGCCATGTCTGTTGGCAATTGGCTACTTGCGTCTTGGTACAACTGCTGCAAAAGTGGTGTGTCTCCAATCCCGGCCACGCGTTCGCCAACGGGGGTTAGGCTGCCAAGCTCTTGTGCAATAGTTTGCGCCTGCTTGTATGCAAGCAGTTTTTGCACAAGCGCTTCGCGGGGGTCTTCCGGTTCGGCATCGGGTTCGGTTTTGGGGCGCGGCAGCAACATGCGCGATTTTATTTCCAATAGTGTTGCCGCCATCACCAAAAATTCGCTAAGCTGCCCCATGTCTGGCGGCAAGTTAGCGATTTCTTGTAGATATTGGTTTGTAAGCGTAGCGATGGGAATGTCGTAAATATCAATTTCGTGCCGCTGGATAAGTTTTAGCAACAAATCCAGCGGTCCTTGGTATGCTTCAAGAATAAATTCCATTTACCCACGTACCTCGGCATGGTGCTTTTGTTGTAAATTCAGCAAGATTGCATCCATGCTTTTTTGGATATCCGGCACGGTAAGCGTACGGTCGTTTGCGCGGAATGTGATGGAGTAGGCCATGGATTTATAACCCTCGCCAACTTGCGCGCCTTGGTATACGTCAAAGAGTTTTACCCCCGCAAAATATTGCCCGCCTTTTTCGCGTATGGCAGTTTCCAGTTCAGCAGCGGGTACGTTTATTGCCACTTTAAAGGCAATGTCCCGCGTGATAGGTGGGTACACGGCGGCGTTGGTAAATTTAAATTTGTAAGCTTCGGCAATGGTGTGTAAAGCTTCTATGTCTAGCCATGCAACATACACACGCTTACCAATATCGTAATTTTTTGCCACTGCAGGGTGAAGTTCGCCCAATACGCCGGCCAAAGTTGCTTTGTCCCGTGGGTTGGGGCTGGTTTTTACGGATATTTTTGCCGTGCGCCCGGGGTGCATAAAGTGGAAGCATGTATGCGACTCGAAAACATTGGGGCGGTTGGTGATTGTAGACAGCAAGGCCTCTACGTCGCCCTTTAGGGATAGATAATCCACATCGTTACCATAGGAAACCAGTGTCAAATACGGTGCTTCGGTAAATCCCTCTGCTTCCTCATAATATGTGTGTGCAATTTCGAATAGGGAAACATTTTCATTCCCTTTGTTGTAATTGCGGGAGAGGCTCTCCAGCAGGCCGCCAAAGGGCAGGGTGCGCATGATACTAAAATCTTCCCCAAGCGGGTTCTTCAATTTTATGGCGGTAGTTATCGGGTGCCCCGGTGGGGTATTTAGCTTGTCAAAAACTTTTGGGCTTTCGAACGGATAGGTTAAAGCTTCGTTGTAGCCCAGGGCTGTTAGGGTTTGTTTGATGGCGTCTTGCCTGCGGCGGCGCGGAGTTTTGCCCGCATTGTGCGACGCTAAAGGACTGCCGCTTAATATTTGCGTATAGCGCGACGCGATGTTGTTTAAGCCGTAAAAACGCGCCACTTCTTCCGAAAGGTCGGCTTCGCTTGTAATGTCTGCGCGATAGGTGGGGATGGTAGCCTGCACGCTTTCCTGCAAAATTTTTGTTTCGATGCCAAGGTGGTTAAGATATCCGCAAATTTTTGTCGGGTTAAGATCGCTGGTGCTGACGCCCAGGCGCGCGCAAATGCCGCATGGTTTAAACTCGAAAGTTTTGACGGTGCGTTGGGTGGGATAGTTGTCTACCATGCCCGGCACGACATCGCCGCAGTTAAGCAGTTCCACCAGTTCCATTGCACGGTTTACGCTGGCTAGTGCTTGGTTGGGGTCTTGCCCTTTTTCATACCGGGCAGACGCGTCTGTGCGCATACCTAGTGCGCGTGATGTTTGTCTAATATTTGCCGCGTCAAAATTTGCGGATTCAAATAAAATGGTGGTCGTGCTATCTAAAATTTTAGAATTTTCGCCACCCATTACTCCGGCGATGCCAATTGGTTTTTCATGGTCGGCAATAAGCAAAGTGGTAGCGGTTAGGCCGCGTTCTTCGCCGTCCAGGGTTGTAAATTTTTCGCCTTGGGTAGCAGTACGCACAACAATGCCGTGCTTGCCGTCCTTTTTGGATACGGCAGAAATATCAAAAGCGTGCAATGGCTGCCCATATTCCAGCATTACATAGTTGGTAATGTCCACGATATTGTTTATCGGGCGCACACCTGCAGACGTTAAGCGGCGGCGTAACCACTGCGGCGACGGCGCGATTTTTACGTTTTTAACCACGCGCGCAATGTAACGCGGGCAACGGGTGGGGTCTTGAATATCCACAGTCACAAGGTCGTTTACGTTGCCATCACCTTTTTCCACAACGGTTATTGCCGGTGCGGTGAACGCTTTACCGTACACGGCGGCGACTTCCCGCGCCATGCCAATGACAGAGTTGGTGTCCGGGCGGTTGGAAAGTATGTCAAATTCGGCAACGTCGTCTTGCAACTCTAAAATTGGGCGAACATCGGCACCTAGCGGGTGTTCCTGTGGCAATACGTAAATACCGTCGCTGCAAGCTTCTGGGAAGTCTGCAACGGTGTAGCCCAGCTCGTCTATCGAGCATAACATGCCGTTGGAATCTAACCCGCGCATTTTGCCTTTTTTTATTTTTAACCCGTTAGCAAGTGTAGAGCCATGCGTTGCCACGGGGATGTAATCGCCAACTTTTAGGTTGTCTGCGCCGGTGATGATTTGCAAAATTTCTGTACCAATGTCGGTTTGTGTTACCCATAGTTTGTCCGCATCCGGGTGACGCTCTAGCGAAATTATTTTGCCAACAACAACGCCTGTGATATCTTCGCCCAGTTTGGTTAGGCTTTCTACCGCGTTGCCTGCGCTGGTCATTTTTTCTAGTAAGCTTGGGGTGGTATCGGTTATTTGAGCGGCTTCTTTAAGCCAAGATAGGGGAATGTTCATGTGGGAGCCTCCTGTTGGTTTGTGGAAGTAATTTGCTTTACGGCGCGGTCGAAGTCGCTTGTCAGTTGCGCTATTTGTCGAGAACGATACGTTGCAAATTCTGTTTCTGCTTTTTCGAGTGCTTGCTTATGTGAAACGCGCCCTTTGCCTTGCAGTACTTCGCGTCTATTATTTGAGAGCTGTCTGTCAAGTTCTTTTGCCCAATCTGCCATTGTCATTGGGTTTTGTTCTAAAGCTTGAAGTTCTGCAAAGTCTAAAAATTGCGAAACCAACAGGTTTAGTACGGCTAATTCGTGTTGAGTCAAGTAATTTTTTGCTATGCTAACATCGCTTTTTGTGGCATATTCGCCTTTGAAGTTTGTCATGCCAACGTGTAATTTGCTACTGTCTGCACGTTCATATATAAGCTCGGCGGCGGTGTGTTTATGGGCGGCGTAGTGCATTTTGTTTTGCACTGTAGCAAAAAATTCTCTTGTTATGGTTGTCTTAGGATCGTAGTCTATAGCTGTGGCATAAATGTCAGTTACCTGCTGATAAAGGTTTCGCTCGCTACTGCGAATATCCCTAATGCGTTGTAAGAGTTCACGGAAATATCGTCCGCCGCCACTTTTAAGTCGCTCGTCATCCATTGTAAAGCCCTTGCGGATATATTCATTAAGACGGCTTGTTGCCCACTTGCGAAATTGTGTGCCGCGCAGGGATTTAACCCGATAGCCGACAGAGATTATTACGTCAAGGTTGTAATAGTCAACTTGATATATTTTGCCGTCTGACGCAGTTGTTGCAAAATTTGCAACAACTGCGCCAATCTCCAATTCGCCTTCCTCAAACACATTTTTTATATGGCGCGAAATAGTCGATTTATCACGCTCAAACAGTCCTGCCATTTGGTCTAAGCTCAGCCAAACAGTTTCTTCATCAAAACGTACATCTACTGCTATTTTTTCATCTTCGGTTTTGAAAATGACAACATGGTCGTTTGAATTTTTATTAATATTGATGACCCCCTGTGTCGTCTAAAACTGCCCTAAAAACTGCACATCGTTCTCAAAATACGGCTTTAGCGTGGGTATACCATAAAGCGCGCTTGTCATGCGGGTGATACCCAGCCCAAATGCATATCCGCTGTACTTGTTCGGGTCTATGCCAGACATTTCTAGCACCCTGGGGTGCACCATTCCGCAACCCCAAAGCTCTACCCAGCCGCTGGCTTTGCAAACGCTGCAATCTGCACGGGGCTTGTCCACGTTACACGCATAGCAAGAAATATCCACTTCCGCGCTTGGTTCTGTAAACGGGAAGTGGCTAGGGCGCAAACGAATGCGCGCATCCGGTCCAAAAACATGCCGCACAATAATGTCCAGCATTCCTTTTAAGTCGCCAAATGTAACGCCACGGTCAATCACAAGCCCCTCCATTTGGTGGAACACAGGCGTGTGCGTTGCGTCAATTTCGTCCCTGCGGGAAACCATGCCCGGCACAACTACGCGTATCGGTGGCTTGTTGGCCTCCATAGTGCGCACTTGCATGGGTGAAGTATGCGTACGCAGCACATGGTTGTCGTCTATATAAAAGGTGTCGCCCTCGTCGCGCGAGGTATGATTGGCGGGCGTGTTTAGTGCATCAAAGTTGTGATATACCGTTTCTATCAAGTTGCCCTCTACAATGTCAAAACCAAGGCTTATAAAGAGTTCTTCTAGGTTTGTCATAAATTTTGTTACCGGGTGCAAGGTGCCAATGGTTTTGCGCCGCCCGGGTAGGGTAATATCCATTGCCTCTGCAACAAGTGCGGCAGATTGTGCTTGCGCTTCCAATTTTGTGCGTGCCTCTTCCAGGTTGGTTTGCAGCCAGTCGCGTACCTCGTTGGCTTTTTGCCCTATTTCCTTGCGTTCTTCTGGTTGTAAGCCGCCCAGGTTTTTTAAGATAAGCGTTAGCTCGCCTTTTTTGCCTAAGGTTTTAACACGCAGGGCTTCCAAGTCTTGCAGGTTGGTTATGGTAGAAATAGTAGCTTGGGTTTGGGCTTGTAAGTCGATTAATTTATCCAGCATGTGGTAACGTCCTTTCGGTTCAATTATGGTTCGATTGTATATGGCATTTTCCTAGGATTATATCAATTGCGTTTGGTAATGGCAACAAAAAAGGGCTATCGCCCCTTTTTGTTTATTATCACGAATTACATATCATTTAAAGTTGTAAAAAGACTTTAAGTAATATGGATTGATTGTAAATGCTACTTGTCGTTATCTAACAGCTTTGAAAGAGCCTTGCTTTTCTTGACGTGAATATCTAGCCAAGATAGTAATTGTGCTTTGTCGTCCGAAGCCTCATTATTCATCTCGAATCCCAATGCTTTTAATTGAAGGTCTTTTTTCTCGCGGTAGTCTTTGAGTTCAAGGTCTTCAATATCGGCGAATGCATTTGCTTCCTCGTGGGCGGCAATTGCGTTGCGATAGTTGGTTTTGGCAATATCCAATGCATTTTTTAAAGCCTTCGTATCTGCGGTTGTGGTATCTGCTTCAAGTTGCAGCAGCTCGTATTTGGAACGTACCGTTTCAGATTCCGTTTTCGTTTGTATCTCGATAAGCGATGCGCTTTCGTGTTCAGTTTTTGCGGTGGCTAATACATTTTCTAAAGCCCCTATGTCTGCGGTTGCAATGTCTGCGCCATCCAGGGCTTTAATTGCAGTAGCTAGCTGTTCAGCAGCTTTTGCGGTATCATCTTTTGCCATGGATGCAGTATTGTCAGCAGCTTCTGCTTTTATTTTTGCAGCATTGGCGGCTACGAGAAGCAGTTTTTCTTTTTGTTCGCTATCAAGCCAGTTACCATGCAGTGCTATCTGTTTTGCTTTGGCAGCAATACATTTAGCGTTGGCATTGGCTTTAGCATTAGCCATTGTCCCAGTTGTTCCGTGTAAAGTGTCGTTTAAGTATTTAGCATGAAGCTTTTTATTTGCATCGCTCTTTGGGGATTTGAAAATGGAAGCTAAATTCCCCTCCATTCCAATAAAACCAATGTGCCTTACCACACTTACGTCTTTGATTTTTAGAGAATATATCTCTTTGCGGATTGCTGCCCCAACTACAAATGAGATAAAGTCTTTTGCTAGAGCAAATATGAGAAATAGTGTTGCTATTGCACCAAATGTATAAAGGCTGTCTAAATAGCTGCGCGGTTCTTGCTGATTGTTAAGTGTTATGTTTGTACCAAATCTGCCACGTGTCAAAACATCCAGACTTAGGTGAAAATCAGAATTTGTTACAGAGTTAGCATATACCATAAAGTTGCGAACGGTTGCTACTGCGTTTTCATTATACGAGTTGGTATTGCCATTTGCTGCATCTTCCAGCGCAATGAAGCGGCCAAGCATTGTGTAGATTTCAATGGAAGTTTCTGCAAATTCAGCAAGTTGCGCAAGCTGGACATGCTTATCACTGTTATGGTTTCTTCTGAACCGTAGCATATCGAGTACAACACGAGACAGCGTTCTTACTGAAATAATAGGCGAGGGGGTTGGCGGGTTGGTGTTGTTTTCTGCAGTAGAAACTACATTAGGAAGGCTCACTATATTTTCACGAACACCATCTATTATTTCATTTTCGTTTAGCAAGTTGCGAAAGGTCACAGAGAAGTTTTCACTAGTGTATTGCCCCACTTCTCCCCTTGTATGCAACGCATAAGTTCGCTGCACATCATGATATAAGTCAATAAAATATTGATATAGCCAAACCATAACATTGTGTCTATCTAATTCCGGCGAAATACGCTCGGTTACAGATATGCTATAGTTCCCAGATGGACCAACATGCCTGTTCGAGAAAAATGGGTGGAGAGGGAGCTGGTTATATCTTATGCCAATTGTGATAAACGGAGTCCCACCTGGCTGTTGAAGGATAATTGCACGGGTTTGGACGGTAGGAATTATATTGTTGTTGTAGTAATGCGAATAAGATTCGGTCACTATGTTTACCAAGCCCAGTGCTGCATCGTCCAAAAGCGAAACTAGACGCATAGCATTAATCAACTCTGCAAGGTTTTGTGTGCGTCGTATAAATGAATTGAGATAATACTGCGCAGCTAGATGCAAATGTCGCGCAGCAATAAGTGCTTCACTCTCTGCGTGGTTTGGGTCGTAGGCTATAGCCCGAGCGTGCAAGTCGGCTAAAGTTCGATAGTGTATCTGTGCGGGACTGGCATTGGCATTGTATATAGCAATGACCCTATCGCGCATTGCAAGTATTTCTTCTGGGCTATGGTATGGCGGGGGAGCTTCTAGCCAAGTGAGTATCTCGATTAAGTTCGCAGGCATGGTGGCGGATGCCATGATGTTGCGGTGCCGGGTCGTTATTTCGTTCTGCATATCTACAAAATAGTTATACAGGCGGGTTAGGATGTAGTATTTATTCGCATGCGGGATATTTTCTTGGGTCATTAAGATGCTATAATCAGCGCGAGCTGGGCGGACAATGCGACCTGGTATGGTCAGGTGTGGTGTAGGTTGGTAACGTGCCCCAACGTCAAACGGCATATTCTGTAGCATAAAGGAAAATGCCATTGAAGAATATGTTGGTGTAGAAATCGCCATAAAGTAATAGTCATACCTCTCGACAATTAATGTCGGTTGCCCAAACAATTCAAAAGGAATATCCAAAATGGTTTTTATTGCATCGGTGACAGCTATAAGATTTCTTGTGTTATTGTAAAAATTAACATAGCGGTCACGCGCTTCGTTTCTTTCTGTCGCTGTTGCACTTCCGGCTTCAACATCGCGAGTTAGATTGTCCCATTCATATCTCAATTGGTAAATTGCCTCATTCCGCAAGCGTACAAGCCTCTCTGCCTCTGCTTCCAACCCAACAACCAGCGTAGTTACATTGTTGCTATACCGCGTGTCCATTTTCGTAACAATACCTTGAATATCCAGCGCCCTTTCCGTCTCAAGCCTAGCCTCATAAAATAATGCACGGTGGATTTGTGCCGTGTCCGCATAGGTAGAAAACATAGCATAGAATGCAAAAAATACAGAAAAGACCATAAACAGCAGATAAGGGACAAAGTAGGCAAGTGGCTTTACCGCGCGGCCAAAGCAGCAAGCTACCTTTTTGCCTATATTTCCCCCTTTACTTTTAATTTCTTGTAAGTCTAAGCGTATAAGATGGAATGCTTCTGTAAAAACACTACCATGCATTAGACCAAAAACAAGCACTGCAAGTTGAATTGCAAGCGAAAGTGCGACTGCAATAATGTGCCGTATCACAAATTCAGAGTCTGTTATATTACTCCTGGGTATTTCATCTATAAAGAAATATCTGATGCCCAAATACGCATTAAAAAATGACACAATCGACGCGATACCAGCCGCAACATATAGCATGCTATTTCTCGCGCCTTCTGTCCTTGGCCCTGTAAATAATCTAACAAATGATTTTAATAGCCGCTTGACTATCCTAATGGGTATATTAACTGTGTATTCAAATAGACCAAGGAGCCTATTTCCCTCGGCTTTCTTTATCTGCCGCCACTTGCGGGTTACAAGCACTGTAGCAAGATGAATGATAGAAAATACTAACCACGTTGCCATTAGCCCAACAAATGTTACAACAAGCACAAATGCCATTAGCATAACTGCGCTGCTTAGAATATCTTCAAAAAAATCAAAGCCGCTTATTGCATCGCGGAACATAAACCACAATATGAGTATGGTTATTAAAACGACAATTGCGGCTATCAATTTGCCTAAATATTTCCGTTCTGGCGACAGGGGTGGGGCAGCTGCCCGTCCATGCGCTCGTGCTTCCTCCAGTGCTTTTTTCCGCGCTTCTTCTTGCGCGTCAAGCTCTTCTTTAAGCCTGCGCGCAAAGTGATTAATCAGCATACCAAGCACACTAAGCAGTACGCCAACTAATGCAATGGAGTCCCAAGCGATTCGTCCAAACAAATCAACCCATGAAGCCATATCCCTTTCAGTTGCAACTACTACTATTGCATTAATGACAATAAGCAAAAGTGTAACAAATATGGAAATATACAGCCATAAAGAGCGATTTTTCTAAGCTTTTCTAGCTTAGCTTCGTCTGTTGTGTTTCGCCATGTATCGGGTAGCCTATCTTTTAGCCACCGCCAAAATGCGCGCATTGCACTAAACGCCAGTGACACTGCAAGTGCGGCGGATATCAATGAGAGCATAATAAACGCGGGGTTGTTTGCTACAAGGTTGTTGGTCGCAGAGTTACCATTTGCAGAATTGAAAGGTGCGGACTCTAGAAATACTGCCTGATTGGCAATCAATAGCCATGTCACAAGAGCAAATGCCAAAATACCCCAAAGTGCCAAGCGTACTCTCCAATTTTTTATAGAAATTTTAAGTCGTGTGCGAGGAGGCGTAGGCGGCGGAAAAGGAGGGTCAACAATAGGGGGATCAACATCATCTTCTTCTTCGGGTTCACGCCCTTTATCAAGAACTCCACCTGCCCAATCGTAAATCCGTCTTAATAAATTTGCCGTGAGTACAACAACAACCCAAATTAACAACAACGCAAGCCAATTTATATTACTCACAAACATAACCAACGCATTGCTTGTATTTCCGCCAATGACCTCCATTATGCCACGTAAGGCCAATGTTACGGCTAAAATATACAGCCACATTGTTAGGCTTTTTTGTTTGGCTTTCTTTTTTTCATCATTGTCTATTGTTTCAAGTGTAGTGGCGTTTCTGTCTTTTACCCAATGCCATGCGCTATATACTAAATTATATAAAAGTGTGGCTACTAGCGATATGGCAAACATAGCCGTGATAATAAGCACAATGGCAAAGACAGAATTTTCTGCCATGACTACCAATGGACTCTGGTTGTTCCAAAACAAGAAATCTCCCGTATTTGTCAGCCAGGCTATGATAAATAACGTCAAAATGAACCACGCAACTAGTCTGGCTTTCCAGTTTAATATTGCCGTACTTAATCGATGTAGGAATGGCTTAGGCTTTTCATCTTCCTCTGCTGCATTACCAATGGCAAGCAGCCCATCACCAATTAAGCTTATGATAAGTGCCGCCGACGCAAATAAAATAATAGCAAAGGTCGCTCCTTTACTAAAAATAGCATGTGTAAGAGATATGTATGAAGGGGTAAGAAATAAAGAAGTACCGGTTCTTGCAAGCCATGCTATGAGGAAAATCAAAGAGAATGTCCATAAAATTAATCGAGTCTTAATATTATTGAGTTGTAATGCCAAAGATTCCACTTTATTCTTAATAAGTGCTGTAAATTTGCTTATCCAATTTAAAAAACCTTTGCTCGTATCTATCTGAGGAGGGTTTGCAACCAAGCGTTCAAGAGCCTGTGCAAATCTGCATAAAAGTATAATTCCAACAACTACTAGTATTGCAAACGTAAAAGAAAATATATGCCCTTGTTGGTTAATGTCATAAAGAAACCCAATAGGTCCGCGCCAGGAATGGTTATATAGCAAATTTACAGTGCCGGGTAATAAAAGCACGAAAATAACTATGAATGTTGCCACAATAATAGAGGTTGGGATAGGTGTCTTTTTCTTATAAAGACAGTACCCCATATAAACAACCAGTGCTATCAAGATAGCAATGTTAGTCCCTGCTAGCATCAAGAGAATTTGGTCGGAATTGTAATTTACATATACAAATAAGTCAGAATTATTATTCATACTTAAAGCCCCCGAATGTAAATCATGTCATCTTATTGTAGTTTACGTATAATCCTATTGTACCAACACTATAAATTTGATGCAACACATAGATTTATGGGAATAATTGTAAAATTCTGCATGTGCAGCAATTTTGTATGATATTAGTAAAAAATTCTTAGTACACAAGGCTGCCCCCTTTGTTTATTATCACGCATTACATATCATTAAAAAGACCTGATAGCAGTCTTATTCTGTACATCTCTAGCACATTGACTGTTCAATTTTTAGTGCAATCCCACAGTTCGAACGTAGGTTCGTATATTTGGAGATGGAAAATACAACAAAAAAGAGCTGCCCGCTAACTGGGCAGCTCAAGTTCTATAAAATTTACCTTACAACATATACAGCTTGGGTTGCGCCGTCCCAAATAACCTGTGCGCCAAGGGCATTGGCTACATATACAAGCGGCACAAATGCGCTTCCATTTACATAATGCGCCCTACCCATGCCATTCGGTAGGCTCTCGCTTGCGCTTATGGCTAGCACGTTAGCACCTGCAAGCACATATGCAATGCCATCTGCAGAATCCCATGCAACTTGTGTGTTGAAGATATCTTCAATAAAGCTTAACGGTACCATTGTGCGGTTATAAACAGTGTCCACAAACGGCGTAGCGTCCATTGCATGAGGCGCGTCACCAATCGTGTATGCTGCGTTACCTACAACAAAACGTACAAGCTCTAACGCCGGCATCATTTCAAGGAAGTCACCGCTGTAACTAAAGTGCGGTACACCGTCCACGAGGCTAAACAAGCCAACACTGCCAAACATTCTGCTGCGCCCTGGGAAGTAAATGGTATAGTCGTCCGCCACATTAGCTACAAAGGACATACCGGAAAAACTGCCATGAACAAATCCGTTTGCGTCTATGCTAATTGTAAATGCGCCGGGATAGAAGTTGCCGTCTGCATCACGCAAGCCATAATTTCCTACCCACCTGTCAAAACCTTGTGGGGCAGGCATAGGCGTAATGCGCTCACCTTGCATACCTGCGCCTTCTGCCATCATAAATATAATGCCACCAATTTCCTCAAACCAGATTGTTCCAGCAATGCTGTCAAACGTGCCGTTGCCGGCTGGTGCAAGCGACAAACCAGGTATTTGAGCAAAATGAAGCAAACCATCGCTGCCAATTACTAATTCGCCAACGGAAGTGTACCAGCCCGCAATCCTCTGTATATCAGTAACAAAATTTATATCGGCTTGCACTGCGGTTGCAACCACAGGCGCGCCTGTTTTTTCGTACACAGCCGTGCGCCAAATAAGCTCGCCAAGCTGCGCAGAAACCACTGCTGACATGGCACTATTGCCCGAAACAAAAACGCCAATGCCATTGTAGAAGTCTAAAATAAACTCTGTATGATGCTGCAAGTTGCCGCCATGCCCCACCTGCACAACACCGTCCGGACGGGTTAGGTGCATAATGCCAAGTCCCATTTGCATATGTGGGGGTGCGGCGGTTGGGAAAATTATACCCAAATCTTGTGTTACCGCCATTGCCTGAACCGATTCGGGCGAAAGAATATCCCCGCCGCCGCTTAACATGACTTGCATAAACCTAGCCATGTCGTGTGCGTTAGAAACCATGCCGCCAATAGATGTCATGCTGATATACAAAAATTCGTCTATAACTGTGGTAGCGTCCGCATGTGGGCGGGCTAGGTTTGCCCTGTTTGTGTCGTTAATTTCAAAACTACTGGAAACCATACCCGCTGGGGCAAAAATATTTTCCTGCGTGAAGTTTACAAAACCGTCGAAATAATTTGCATTGCCTTCAAATGCGGCAACAATCAAGCCCAACAGCGCATAACCTGTGTTGTTGTAGGTCATGCGGTCCATTTCTACGTTTTGCATATGCATGTTCGCAAGAATTGGTAGCATTTCGTTATAAAAATTGCGGTCTTGCCCTTCAATAGAAGCACCAACGCCCAATAACTCATGCATACCAGACGTATGTGTTAGTAACATGCGGGTGGTGACATTCCTGTAATCGCCGCCCCATGCCGGGTTCGGCAACACGCTAAAGTTTGGCAAGTAGGTGGTAATTGGTTCGTCTAGGCATAGTAAGCCTTGTTCTACAAGCTGCATGATTGCTACTGCGGTAAACACCTTTGCCGTAGAGCCAATGCTAAACAACGTGTATTCTGTTACAGGCTCTTGGGTTGCAGCATTTGCGTAACCTAAGCCTTGCAGCCACACAAAATCGCTGCCTATATCCACGATGGCGATTGTCATGCCTGCGACGGACAACGCGTCCATGAGTATAGCAGCTTGCTCTAATGCGAGTTGCGTTGTTGCTGCAAATGGTTCTTGTACTTCTTCTGCATTTACCATAACGGGTGTAAATGCCATGATTGCCACCAGCAAAAGTGCAGTTGCTTTTTTAATTACTTTTTTCATAAATTGCCTCCTATTATTTAAATGCTGCAAGTAAACTTTTAAACGTTGGTTTTGCGCCATACATAAGCGTACCCATGCGGTAAATTTTTGCTGCCATCCAAGAAATTATGCCAATTGCAACAATTTGCCCAGCAATAGAAGCAATAATTTCCCATGTCGCTGCCGTTCCCATACATATGCGCATATACATTACAAATGGTGAGAAAAAAGGAATAAACGATACAATAGGCACCCATGTAGCACCTGGGTTGTTCATGCCTATCATTACCATAAAGAAACCTGCGGTTAGCATCAATATGGGGATTTGCCCCATGCTTGTTGCGTCTTCCATACGGCTGCATGTGCTTGCCAGTGCCGCAAAAATAAACGCGTACATAATAAAGCCCAGTAAAAAGAACACAAGTAGATATACCATTATTATTGGGTTAAAAGTTATAGAAAATACATCCGCGTCACCTGCAAGCATTGGCGCAACAAACAACATACCAACTGCGGCAGAAACTGCAAGCGTCGCAATTTGTAACATCAATGCCGAGCCTGTGCCCACAACTTTACCAACAAGCATGGTGTGCGGCGGGCAGCTTGTGACCAAAAGCTCCATGGTTTTTGTAGATTTTTCGCGCACTACGGCAGTAAGCAAATGCCCGCCACCTGTTTGCAAACCGATCATAAGTACCATTGCCATGACATATACAAAAATAATATTTTCTAAGAAGGCATCCGCATCGCCGTCGGCTCCTACGCCAAGGTTTACAATTTCGCTAGCAGGGCGGAAAGTTAATATTGCGTTGGTAAGGTCTGGAGATATACCTTGCGCGTATAGCGTATTTACCCTATGCACATGGCTTATGATGTCCCCAATTTGATGCTCTAGGTTTAAAACACCAATGCCCATCGACATTACGCTCAGTGTAAAATTATCAAGATTTAACTCAAGTGCGTAGTTGTGTGTGCCGTCCAGTACGGCTTGGTTTGCGGCATTCATATTTGTAAATATAACAACTTCTGGCGAGAGCATTGAGTTTAGGGTTGCTTGGTCAAACATGCCTGTGTTGTCTACGACTGCTATCGAGCGGCCTGCAGTGATATTGCCGACACGGTCGATTATTGCAGGTACAGCAGGGCCAACCAAGGCCAGCACTATCAAAAATAATGTTACGCCAACAAATGCTTTATTTTTTGCAAATGTACTAAATTCAAATCTTATGACACTCCATAGTTGGTTCATTGTTAGTTACCCGCCTTTTCTACAAAGATTTGCTCTAGGTTTGGCTCGATTACACGCACGCTGTCTACGCCTATAGGCTGCGATGTCAGCAATTGCAAAAGCCTGTTTTTGTCGTTTGCGTCCCTTAGGGTGGCCACCACTTCGTCCCCAACTGCGCTTGCGCCGGAAACCATGTTAGCCCATTCGGATATGCCGGAAACGGAACTCAAAAATGCATTTGGGTCGCCGTCGGGCAATATGCCTATGTTGTTGCGGGGGTAGCTGCGTTTTATTTCTTTAATGCGCCCGTCCAGTGCCATAACACCTTTGTTGATAATGCACACATGCTGGCAAAACTGCTCTACATACGACATTTCGTGGCTGCTGAACATGACCAGCTTACCTTTGGCCACTTGCTCGGATACAAGGTCACGCAGCATAGACGCATTTACAGGGTCTAGGCCAGAGAACGGCTCGTCCAAAATGACAATATCTGGGTCGTGAAGTACGGCAATTGCCAACTGGATTTTTTGCTGGTTACCTTTTGACAAAGTTTCCAATTTTTTGTCCCAGTATTCGGTGGCTTCCAGTTTTTCTAAAAGTGCTTGTGCACTTTTTTTTGCAGCAGTGCGGTTCATGCCGCGTAGTTCGGCGATGTAGATCATTTGCTCGCCAACTTTAGATTTTGGATACAATCCTCGTTCTTCCGGCAGGTAACCTAGGCGCACTTTTGTACGGTCTATCGGCTTGCCGTCCAGCAAAATTTCGCCGCTGTCTGCGCGGAAAATGTCCGCTATAATGCGGATACTGGTTGTCTTGCCTGCGCCGTTACGCCCCAGGTAGCCCAAGGCCTCGCCGCTTGTTACGGTAAAGCTGATGTTGTCTAGCACTTGTTTTGTGCCAAAACTCTTACAAATGTTTTTTACGTGTAATTCCATATTGATATCCTTCTTTCTTTATAGTCAAATTTTTTGTATATAACCACCGCTGCAAAATATGAAAGCACAAACAATGTTAAACTGCACCCCATAAATATAAGCCAGCGTGTTGTATCGTAAAAAATTGGAGACTCCATTATTTCCCCATAGCTTTGTGCCCGCCGTATTGTATTGTGGATTGTAGTTGCGCCAAACACCAAGTATAGTTGCCCTATAACAATTGTTACCCAAAGCGGTAGAATTACCAGCCAATAATTTTTTATTATCTTACCCGGGCCAGTAATTGCATACAGCGTAACCCATATACCCAATACAAGAAGCAAAATGTTAAAACCTATTGTTAAGTTGCCGCCAATAATAAACACGCACACCACCGCCATTGCCACGCCTGCCAACAACGCAGTTGTATATATAATATACTGGGCAAGGATAAGTTTGCTGGGTTTAATAGGCATTGTGGTTAAATATCTGCTAAAGCAAGTGTTGTCTACCCCGGTGGCAAGAAACGAGCCGCTTGTCACTGCCACCGCAATAGGCAACACCTGCCAGCCGTTGACAAAAATGAGTAGCGGGATAAAAGCTAAATTAAACAATATCATCCATCGTTGGGGCGCTGCCGATAATGCATAACTGTGTAATATCTCACGCATTACAGCACCCCCTCGCGTGACATCCTGCGTTTGTACAGGTAAAGGCTTAGAAAGTAAGACATAACAAATAGGATAAATGCTATAACCACTAGCAATATACTACGTGACGCCTCATCCATATCTAACAAGTTGTTTGTGGCAGAGGCAATAAGTAGCAGCAGCCCAATGCCAAGCGCACCGCCTATAATTTTAGCTAATTTTGCCTTGCTTGCACTAAACAAACGCAACGCTGGGAACAAAATAGCACCTACAAGAAAGTACATGCCATACCATGACGCAAAGGGTGACAAAATATCGATAAGGTACGATTCGCGAAAAGTGCCACGCATATACCCAACTAAAATGTACGCCGTTATTGCCAGCAAAGTCGTAAGAAACACTATAACATGTGATAAGTACCTGCTAAGTTCTATATGTGCGGTTTTGATTGGTAGCACGCCCTCCAGTTTTAGCCAGTTACGATCCGGGACAGCATGCATAGCAATGATGAAATATATCGAAAACCCGCCGCCAAGTGCGCCCACTATGCCTCCGGCCATTTCTGGATTACGAAATAATATCCCAATCACTGCTGCCACTGCTACATATACAAGTATAACAACTGGTTCGACATGCCCAAGCATAAGATGTTTGCGTATCAGCCCTGTCATAAAGTTTCACCGCGGGTAAGCAGATACATAGTTTCGTCCAAGGTTGGGTTCTCCATCACAAAGTCACCCTGCTGAATGGCCGATTGGTCGCGTATTAAAATGCGGTACTGGTAATCGCGTTTTACGAAGCATTGTATTTGCTGTGTGTATCGCGTTTTGATTTCGTCGAAACTATCTTGGTTGCAGCGGATAATGCCATACTTATATATGAAGGAGTCTTTATCCGCGCTGTCTAGCACTTCCCCTTTATGAATGATTGTGATGTAGTCCGCAATTTTTTCTAAGTCGCTGGTGATATGGCTGGAAAATAATATCGAGCGTGTACCGTCCTGCACAAAGTCGTGGAATAGATCCAGCACTTCTTCGCGGCGGACGGGGTCTATGCCGTTGGTGGGTTCGTCCAGGATAAGCAATTCTGGCCGTTGGGAAAGAGCGGTTATGATTGCCAGCAATGCCTTTGTACCATGGGATAGTTTTGATATTTTTGTATTTATGTCAATTTCGTATTTTTGCAACATGTCTAGGAAGTAAGCATTGTCCCAACGTTTGTATATACTGCCAAAAACTTTAGAGATATCCGCCGGACGGAACGCGTCCGGGAAGTAGCAGCCGTCGAACACCACGCCTATTTTTGCCTTCATTTCTAAATCGTTTATGCTGTATGGGTTGCCAAACAGGTTTACGGTGCCACTAGTCTGGCGCAAAAGCCCCAGGACTATACTTAGTGTGGTGGTTTTACCACTACCGTTTTCGCCCACCAGCCCCATGATTGTGCCGCGCGGTAAGCTGAAACTTATATTATTTAACGCAAATTTTGAATATGCTTTGCTAATATTTTTAACTTCTAATATATTTTCCATTCTACTCACCCTCGCATATGGTTTTGATTAGGTCAATGACTTCTGTGGTGGTTATACCGCTATCTTTTGCAAATTTTGCAATTTTATTTATATGTTCTTCTATGGCAAGCCAGTATTCTTGTTTAATATCGTCTGCGCTGTTGACACGTATAAATGTGCCGCGTCCGGCAAGCGACTCTATTAAGCCTTTGCGCTGCAAATCTTTGTAAGCTTTTTGTACGGTAATAACGCTGACTTGCAAAGTTTTGGCAAGCGCACGCATAGAGGGGATAGGTTCGCCGTCTTGTAATGCGCCGGTCATGATTAATTGTTTAACTTGTGCAACAATTTGCTCGTATATTGGTATCTTAGAACGTAGTTGCAAAAAAATTTCCATTGGCATAGCGAACACCTCCTATGTAGTTAATGTGCTGCATCAACAAGTACATTATATTCATGGCGTACATATTTGTCAACATTTTTTATATATTTTTTTTATGATGGCCCTCAAACTGCGACAAAAACTACCATCGCGGTTGGTTATAATCATTTTGGTGATGCATATGACCCTTTATGCCGACATGTTATTTATTGTCAACTTTATAATGAATAGTTTTGTCTTGTGGGTGGTGTCCAAAATAACCCGTAAGCGGCACAACCGCTGGCTGCTGGTGGGGGCAGGGGTTATGTCGCTTTTGTACACATTACTTATCGCAGTGGAAGCATTACGCTTTGCAAATGTTGCAATATCGTCTGTTGTCATTTTGACGGCGGGTGTAATGGTGGCCTTCCGTGTAAATGATATTAAGCTTTTTACCAAACTTATGGCGATAACTTATTGCATATCATTTGCGGTTGGCGGGTTGGGCATGGCACTTGTGTTTATGACGGATATCCCATATGCGGTGTACTTTATCGCCAGCGACTGGCAGGCTGCAATATCCTGGCAGCTTGTACTCACCGGCATGTTTGTAAGCTACATTGCGATAAAGCTGGGGCTAAAATTGTACGAAAGGCATAGCCTAAAACGCCAGATGGTATGTAATGTACAGGTTTTTATCGGGGAAACCGGCGCGTCTTTTGAAGCGTTGGTGGACACAGGCCACAGTTTAAAAGAACCACTTAGCCAAAGCCCCGTAATTATTGCCGAGTTTGAGCATGTAAAAGACTTTTTGCCGGACGGGTTAAAAGTATTATTTTATCAAAAAAAGGAAAGCAATTTTGCAAGTCTAACACATGATGGCAGTTTTTATAGCCGTATACGTATGATACCATTTACCAGCCTTGGACGTGCAAATGGTATGCTGGTTGGTTTCCGCCCGGACCGTGTTACGGTAGAAGGCGCAAAAGAAGTGCAAAAAAACGTTGTCATAGGTATTTACAACGACAAACTGTGTAACGACGGGCGTTATAGCGGACTTATGAGCCCGGAACTTGTGTCGTAAGCTTTATAAATATTGAGGAGGTATTCCCCATGATATTAGAATTATACGAAAAGGCGAAAGCCAAAATCCTTGGTGCACTTGCGTTAAATGCACACGAAAACAGCTGCTATTACATAGGCGGCAGCGAGGTACTACCCGCCCCTTTAAACCAAGAGGAAGAAGCACAGGTGTTGGCACAGCTTGGCCACGGTGACGATTCGCAGGCTAAGGCAACGCTGATAGAGCGTAACTTGCGCCTGGTGGTATACATTGCCCGCAAGTTTGAAAACACCGGTATAAACGTAGAGGATTTAATTTCCATTGGTACAATTGGCCTAATAAAAGCGGTAAACACGTTTAGCGTAGACCGCAAAATAAAGCTGGCGACATACGCCAGCCGTTGTATAGAGAATGAAATACTTATGTACTTGCGGCGCAACACCCGCACCAAAGGTGAGGTATCTATAGACGAGCCGCTAAATGTGGACTGGGAGGGTAATGAGCTGCTGCTTTCCGATATTTTGGGAACCGATAACGATATTGTATCTCGCGACTTGGAAGACGAAGTAGACAAAGAATTGCTTACCACCGCCATGCAAAAATTAAACGACCGCGAAAAGCAAATTGTAGAATTGCGTTTTGGTCTTTTTACTGATGGCGAAGAAAAAACCCAAAAAGAAGTGGCCGATATGCTAGGCATATCGCAATCGTATATATCGCGGCTGGAGAAGAAGATAATTGTGCGGCTGAAGAAGGAGATTAGTAGGATGGTGGAATAATCTTTGTTATTCCGTGTGCAATATCCACATCAATTCATCTTCACAAACATCATCTGTAATATTAAACCTATTAAGCGACAGCAACGACTGTGGCAACCCGGGCACTATAACATTGGTGCCCGTTCTTGTTGTTAATGTGACGCGCACGCCCTCTGTAACTAAAATGGCTTGCGCCAGCGTATCATATACCCCGTGCGGGTATGCGATGGCAAAAACTGCTTCGCCCAAATTGTCGTAAATGAGTTGGCTAATGCGCGCATGGTCTGCACGAAGCCGCGCGGCATATTCAAATTCGCATTCGTCTTCCCAGCGCATGATATTCTCTCTAGCGCGCCCGGTTTCAAACGGTGCCCATTGGTGCATGTCGTAGCTATGGCTTTGGATACACATGATGCCTGCCATATTGCGTGCCTGGTCGAAGCAAAATTTGGGCGTGGTGGGGTTGCCGGTGTCTTTATAGGTATCTGTGCCAACGGCAAAACCCATGACAAACGACACTGCAACATGCCCATAGTATTGCAAGATGGGGAACGCGTATTGGTATACGCTAAGGTAGCCATCGTCAAACGTAATCAATACCGGGCGTTCTGGCAGCGGCATGCCGTAATCTACATAGTCTACCAGTTGCCGCAGGGTTATGGCGGTAAAGCCATTGTCGCGTAGGGCGCGCATTTGGGCAGCGAACGCTTCTGGTGTGACTGTCCATGGGTTTGTTGCAACTTCTGCCAGGTGGTGGTACATAAGAATAGGCACATTGGTGCCGCGCGGTTGCGGTTGTGCGTAGAAAAGACTGCGGGCGTGCGCGTCGGCGTTTTGTGTTGTTACCCAGGTGCCAAAGTCTGGCGGGATATACATATGGCCGTACCCAAAAATGCGCCCAAGTGCCATTGTACCCACAGCTTCGCGGAAGTGAGTGGGGTCATAAAAAAAGCGTGGGTCAAAGCTTATGGAACTCATAGAAAAATTCCAAAACGGTGTAACTTCGGCAATACCGCTAAAAAGAGCGGCTACTTCGTAGGGATTAAAACGCATAAAATGGTCGCTGAAAATGGGGTTAAATACGACAATTAAATTTACACCTTGTGCCGTTGCGGTGTCGTATATCGACTGTACGCGGCTAACCAGCTCTTGTGTATATGACATCCAAATTGGCGTGGTGGAGTGGTGTGTCAAAAACTGCGGATACAATTGCAAGTACGCATCCAAGCAGCCGATAGGCTCTGCGGCGCGCGTGCGTTTGTCGTATGCGCCTGTAGACATGTCGAACCAGTCGAATGCCCCTGGCAAATAGCCGCGTTGCCTGTGCCGCTGCAACTTCTCCATGGCGTGGCGTGGGTTAAGGAATAAATAACGGCCCAAAAAAGCCGCACGGGAATCACCTGTAATATCGGCGTGCATTCCCATAGACAGCGGATCCATATCCATGCTGTAAAACCGCACGCTGTCGATATAAATGCTAAGCACAAGGTTTTGCACTTCAAAGTTTTCCATTAAATATTGGGCGGTGAGGTCTATGTCGCGCATGTCGCCGCCGAAAGCAAACATATTAAAGAAATGCGCGTCAAAATGCGCGTCCAGCATGGCAACGGGAAACGCACTTGCGCCAGATGGCCCGACAATGAACGAGTCAAAAGATTCGTGATATCTATTGATAAATGCTATTTTTGCAGTGCGTGGGTTTTGCGTAGCATTGTACGAATGCCAGCCCAAAATACGGTCGCCAAAAATACCGAACGGGTCTATTAGCACATTAAACGCTACCATAGCCCCCAGCAACAAAATGCCTGTACAACAAAAAGCAATTAACCATTTTTTTGGAGCCATTGATATCCTCCTGTCACGGTTGCCCATAAATATAAGGTTCTGTATATCCCCACATGCCCAAAAATATAATGACGGCAAGTGGAGCAGCAATTGCCGCCAAATCTAAAATAAAGTGAGATTTCTCTAAATCTTTGCGAACCTGCCCGCCATTTTCTTGATAAAGTTCAACACCCGCTACCACTGCCATTGCCACAAAAATAACAGCAATGTTAAAACTCGTGGCACCTAAAGTTAGCAAAGTACCATCAAAAATAGAACTGACCCTAAAATCGCTAACAGTACGCAGCATCATACTTAACCCATACATAAGCCGCGGCGCACGGATAATATACCATCCAACAGAAACAATAAGCCCTGTGCGTAAAATAGAAAACAACCGCCAATACCAGCTTTTATCGTTGATGCGTAGCTTTGCCTTTGTGATTTTGAATACTTCGCTAAACAGCAGCGACGCCGTGATTACCGCACCATTGTACACGCCAAAAGCAATAAAGCGCAGGTTTACGCCATGCCAAATACCCACAACAAGATATATCACAAGCGTACATATGGACGTTGGTATCACTTTACCCAACTGTCCTTTAAAAACTTTGCGGGTAAAAAGCCCCAACGTAACAATTGGTTTAGACAATGCCAATGGGAAAAATAAATAATCCTTTAGCCATGTGCCAAGCGTGATGTGCCATCTGCGCCAAAAATCTGCCAAAGATATAGAAAAAAGTGGACGGCGGAAGTTTTCTTCCATATCTATACCAAACATTTTTGCGATGCCGCGCACAATATCTATCCCGCCAGAGAAATTGCAGTAAAGCTGTATGCCGTACATCAACGCCCCAAATGCAATAACCGCACCGTCGTATACATAAAAATGCGCATATACGGTATCTACAATGACGTTTGTGCGCGCGGCAATCACCAGTATTTTAAAGTATCCCCACATTGCAAGCTGGATACCATATTTAATATTGGCGGCGTCAAAATTGGCACCGTCATAAAGCTGCGGTGCTAGATGATGAAAGCGGTTTATTGGCCCTTGTAACACCTGTGGGAAAAATGAGATAAACAACGCGTATTTAGCAATATTGGTTTCCGGTGTATGTTTTGCTCTGTACACGTCGATGACATAACCCACGGCCTGAAAGGTAAAAAATGAAATACCCAAAGGTACAATTAAATTTAACATGAACCTGTCGGAAGAAAGGAATGTAAACATCACATAATTCCAGTGAAGCAAAACAAAAAGCATACCAAAGCATATAAATAAAGTTGCCGCTACAACGGCTTTTTTTATGCGTTTACTGCTTACTTTGCCCATCACAAGCCCCGTGCTATAAGTTAGTACCGTGATAAAAGCAATGTAAAAAACCGCACGCCAACCGCCAGCCATATAAAAGGCATAGCTTGCCGTAAGCAAAACGACCCACCTATACCTATTGGGCGTACAGTAAAAAATAATTAGACATGCAGCAATAAAACAAAAAAATTGGAGCGAAATAATTGACATTTAAATTACCTGGCCTTGCTTTTTATCAGCACCAACATGGCATCTATGGAGTTGAAATTGTCTGGGGTTAAATCTTCCACGCCAAGGTCTACCGGGAAGTTGCCAGCTATTTCTGATACGATGGTGACCATGTCCAGCGAGTCGATAAGATCGTTGTCTACAAGGGCAGTTTCGTTTTCAAAATCTACCCTTGGGCAAACGGTTTGTAGAATGGTAAGTAGTTTTTGTTTGTTTTCGTCCATTGGTTTCACTCTTTCAATGTGTTATTAGTAAGCATTGTAGAACGCCAACCATCGTTGTCAAACCCGACGGATTTATACAGCTTTAGCGCAGCTTCGTTGTTGTTATCTACCCAAACTATTATTTTTTTGTCGGTGTGTGCGCCAAGGAATATTGACATAATATGCCGTGCGTTCCCCCTGCCGCGTCGGTCTTCGCGCACGGCAAGCAATCTAATTTCAACTGCGTTATTGTGTTGCACCCCGCGCAAAAATGCACAAATTCCACCCATGATATCGAAAAGGCGTAATGCCATACCGTTTTCTACATCGTTTTCAAACTCCCATTGGGTAGGTAGGTAGCCTGCGTTTTTTCCGAAGCAAGCCTCTAGCAGTTCCTCGCATTCTGCATAGTCGGTTTTTTTCGGGTGGCAACGGATTGGCGTCGAGTGTAGTAATGTAGGGGATTTTGTCAATCGGATATGGTTCGCAGAAAAAGTAAAGCCTAGGCTTGTCCAATATTCTACTGCTTGCTGCGCCTTATCTTCCGCGCCGGGGCGGGAGGTTATATCTACAAATGTACTGTTCGGTATAGTTATGTCGGGCAAAATGTGCAAATCGTTTAAGCAGTAGGTAAGCTGGTTGCAACGCTTGCGCTTTCTCAAAAACAAAAGCCCGCCGTCCCAGTTATAAAAATATAGCGTACCTGCGGCTACTTCGTTGTGGTATTCGTCGGCGGTCATTGCATGGTTGCTGATTGTGCCTGGCGTCATGTTTGCAAACAATATGCCGGAAATATCAGCTACGGATTTCACCTGTTCAAATTTTTGCATTTTCGTACCCTACCTTTAGCTGGTTTTTGTCGATTTTGCCGTTTGGGTTGCGGGGTAAGTTTTGTAACTGCACAAACACGTTAGGCAGCATGTATTTGGGAAGCTTATTATGCAAACCGTCTAGTATTGCATCGCTGGAGATATCCCCAGCGTAAGCACATACTATTTTTTTATTGGAAGTATCATAAAAACATGCAGATTCGGTTATTTGCCCAAGTGACGCAACCGCCGCCTCAATTTCGCCCAGCTCTATACGGTAGCCCATATGTTTTAGTTGCTCGTCTTTGCGGGAAACAAACATCAGTTGGCCGTGTTGGTTCATATATCCGATATCGCCCGTACGGTAAATTTTATCCGCATACCATGGGTTAAACGGGTTTTGTACAAACGCGGCTTCCGTTTTGGCGGGGTTGTGGTAATACCCCGCAGACAGCCCTATGCCTCGTACGCATATTTCGCCATGTTCGCCTTGTGGGGTGGGTGCGAGGTTTTCGTCCAGCAGAAGTATTTCCTTATTACCACAGGGGATACCTATGGGTATCACTTCGTGATCGTCAAAATGACGGTCGACTATATAGTAGGTGCATTCTACCGTGACCTCGGACGGGCCGTAGAAATTTACATATTGCACATGTGGCAGCGCATGAACCCAGCCGTTTAACTGTTTTGCGCCCAGCACTTCGCCGCCGCACACTACAAGCCGTAAAGTTTGCGGGGTGCATTTACCCAACGCACCGGAATTTGCAACAATATGAAACGCCGAAGTTGTCCATAGTAGGGCGGTGGTGTTTTTTTCTTCTATATATTGCATAAGTTGCAACGGGAACATAAAAAGCCGCTTGGGGATTATATGGGTCGTCGCCCCGCATTTTAACGTGAGGTAAAAATCCTTAACAAATGGGTCGAAATAAAAAGGCACTTGGCTGGCAAAAACGTCGTTTTCGTTAACGCCAAAGGTTTCGGCTTCCCAGTCTATGCAGTCCATCACGCCGCGGTGGGATATCACAATGCCCTTTGGCTCGCCGGTAGAGCCGGACGTGTACACAATATACGCCGGGTCTATGTCCAGCACTTGATTTGCACGCGATGCCAAAAGTTCTAGCTGAGCCTGCGTTGGTGGTTCGTAGTTTTGTGTATCCTGTGGGTGCAAAGTAAGTATTGGGTCTAGGCCGCACAATATTGTTTTTAGGCGTTCCGGCGGCATGGCGCTTTCGATAGGAACATAGCAATTACCACTGTAAAGTACGCCAACAAAGGCTACCAACGTTTGTACAGTGCGGTCGCAAAGTACCGCAACGGGACGGTTTATATGCGGTGTTTCCCGGGAAATTTTAACACCCAATGCTTGCCCTTGTGTGTTAAGCTGGGCAAAGGTAATTGAAGTCATGCCATCACAAAAAGCCACTTTGTCTGGGAAACGTGACGCGGTGGCTTGTAAATATTTTAATACGCTGTTGCGGAAATATAGTTTACTTGGGTTGTCCACAATTTACCGTACCCCTTTAAAGGTTGGCGATAATGAATCCATGTTACTATTTGAGGGGGTAAAAGTCAAATAATGCACCATAATTGGCAAAATTGCACGAACAAACATGCGATTTTGCCATCAAAACTATACAATATAAGACTGCTATCAGGTCTTAAAAATCATCTACGACTCGTGATAATATACAAAATAACCAGAAGATATTTACAAGTCTATGATATAGTGTATAGTAATAAGTCATAGGATGTGTGCTGGGTGTCAATAACGTTCCTGATTCTTAATAGATGAAGATCCTCACCGATTTAAGGTGTTCCACGCAAGAACGGCATTTCTTTCAGAAAGGGGGAATGAATCCCACATAAATACATGATCGCTACCACGTGAGCCATGCATTTGCATGAGCGCCATATATTCCTCTTGTGCTAGGCTTATTTGCTCACCATTCGTTATCCTGTAGGCATAAGACGTCATATCGTAATTAGGATCACTTGCCCAACGCGAGCCCTCGATAAAGCTGTCTACAAGGATTAAATTGTTTTCTTCGTCCAGCTTGTAAAAATTTCGGCCGCTAAACACATCTCTACCATGTGAAAGCTCTATTATATACTCGCCAACGCTGTTTATGAGCACGGACACATCTTGCTGATTTTCTGCGTGAATTATGGCAGTCGGCTTGCCGGCTTGCAACGCATAAATACCAAAAACCCATGTAACACCTTCAATAAATTCTACACCAATAAGCAATTCAGGTGTGCCGTTGCCAGATAGATCATGAAAAGTGTACACAAGCTGGTTCGGAAAAGTTAGTAGGAAGGCCTGACCCCATTCCCATTGTTGGAAAGCGGGATGGGATAGAAAGTATTCGTCTTGCGAAGCAAAGCCCTCTTGCGCAAATGCTATATACGCGTTAAGAATGGGGGCAAAGACATCTTTTATGGATGTTGCATAGCCTGCTTCTGTCGAGGATTCTGCTATGCTTTCTGTTGTTTGCGTATACTCTGCAATCTGTATTGTATTGGCCAGTGTTGACTCAAACATCTCGCTATTTCTATCATTTGTGCAAGCAGATACAATGAATAGTGATACTGCGCATGTCACAACCCAAATAATACGCTTCATACTAAAAGTCCTCCATTCCTTGATGCGTAGGACAACCCTAACTAGCCTGCGGAAAGATCCGTTTTATGCACGCATCACGTTCGTTGTGGCACATAAGTGCGCCCTTTGTTTTGGTTATTCAGCCAGTAAAGCCATTTTATTACAACTTACGTCGTAAGTCTTAGGAGGAGATGTCATTGAATAAACGATGGTCAATGCCAATAATCATCATGCTTGCAGTGCTTATATTAATTTTTATTTCCGGTGGCAGCCAGCCATTTAGCAATTTGGATGCGAGTAGAATAGACAGAATAGAAATAAGTTTACGCCTAGGCGATATCACACTCGCGACCATTTATGATGCCGAGCAAATATCCGCGTGGGTTGGTTTTTTCACGTCGCTAAATTTAACAGCCGATGCAGACGGCCTTCCCAATGCTGCCCGCCCCGGTACAACATTTATAATATATCATGCCAATGGCGGGGTAGACATAATCGACTATCACTACACCTCTTTATTTTACAACGGGCGGTTTTATTGGATTAGCGATGACGACGCAAACAAAACGCGGATTTTTGACGCGTTGCTTCAACCCACGGAGTAGGACCTCGCATTGACTAACAAATAAAAAGCGGAACGCGATTGGCGCGTCCCGCTTTTTTGCTTCACAACTTTACATATTCCGCAACATCTACTCCCTATCCGCAACTTCCAGTCCAACTTTTGCAAAAAAGTCGCGCACCCATTCGTCCCAGTTTGTGTCCAGCGACTTTTCAAACAAAAACTCACGTTGGGCGGTACCGGTTGTAAATGTCACGCTATCATTTTCGTAGGCAAGGTTTAAAAATAATGCCGCCGCGTTGGGGTGTATCTCTTGCGCCGTTTGTGCATTGTACGAGAACACGATTTTTACAAGCTTGGGTTTTTGGCTTGCTTTTATATTCTCGTATACAAGCGGGCGCACGCTTTCCCATGCGGCAAACGTTGGCTTTTTATCTTCCTCGGCGTCTTGCAGCCCGTCGATATTGATGCGTACATGCGTTGTAATATCCACACTGCGTACATCAAACGCATCAAAAATATCGCTGCGCAAAAGCTGCCCCATAAATGTTTTTACGGTTTGCTTGTCCAGCTCCAGTGCTAACATTGCAGGCCATCTTTCTTTAATATTTCCGCCATGTCGGTTTTTTCCCATGGCAGGTCAAGATCCGGGCGGCCAAAGTGCCCATACGCGGCAGTTTGCTTATAAATAGGACGGCGCAGGTCAAAATGCTTAATAATTGCCGCCGGACGCAAGTCAAAATGCTTGTTTACAAGTTCCACAATGTTGGCGGTTGGTATCATGCCTGTGCCTTTTGTATTGATATGCACAGAGACAGGGCGTGCAACACCAATGGCGTACGCCAGTTCTATTTCGCAGTGGCGTGCCAGCCCTGCGGCTACAATGTTTTTGGCAATGTAACGCGCCATATACGCGGCAGAACGGTCTACCTTTGTCGGATCCTTGCCGGAGAACGCGCCGCCTCCGTGCGCGGCATACCCGCCATAGGTATCCACAATAATTTTGCGCCCTGTAAGCCCGGCGTCACCAACAGGCCCGCCAATGACAAAACGCCCGGTTGGGTTGATAAAATATTTTGTGTCGCTGCGCAAAAGCGCTGCGGGTATAACGGGCTTGATGACATGTTCCATAATATCCGCATGTATTTGTTCGTTGGTTGCGTCTGCCCGGTGTTGGGTAGAAACAACCACTGTAGTAATGGCTATGGGTTGTCCGTCATCGTTGTATTGCACGGTTACTTGTGCCTTGCCGTCTGGGCGAAGATACGGAACGGTGCCGTTTTTGCGCACTTGCGCTAGTTTTTGGGTGAGTTTGTGCGAAAGGGAAATAGGCAACGGCATTAATTCTTCCGTTTCGTCACATGCATAACCAAACATCATGCCCTGGTCGCCAGCACCAGTGTCTGCTTCCCCACCGCTTTCGCGGCTTTCTAACGACTTGTCCACGCCCATGGCAATGTCGGGCGATTGCCCGGAAAGGGTAACAAGTACAGCACAAGCGTCTGCGTCAAAGCCCATATCGCCGTCTGTGTAGCCAATTTCGCGGATTGTTTCGCGTGCAATTTTGCTGATTTCTACATAGCAGTTGGTTGTAATTTCGCCCGCTACCATTACCATTCCCGTTGTGGTAAGCACCTCGCACGCCACGCGCGCTGCCGGGTCTTTTTCCAAAATTGCGTCCAGTACCGCGTCAGATATTTGGTCGCAAATTTTATCGGGGTGTCCCTCGGTTACCGATTCTGATGTAAATAAGTGCATTTTAGTTCCTCCTAAGTTTTTTTGTAACAAAAAAGCCCCTTCCAGGGCTTTTCTTTTATGAGTATCTTCCAGACTAATTTGCCTGGGGGAGTTAGCACCGTGCAATGCCGGTTGCTGGGTTTCGCAGGGCCCTGTTCCCTCCACCTCTCTGGATACATATTCAATTGTAATTTAAATTATTTGTTGCTTACGCTAAAGCCTGTGTTGATAATTGTTAGTACAACCGCAGCAATGATTGCCGTTGGGAAGAACTCGATGCTAAAGTTAAAGAATGAAAAGAATCCTACCACCCACAATGCTGCTGCGTCTATAATTAGCGATAAAATAAACACAAGCAGTGTACCGTTTTTCTTGAATAGACCTTTTACAGCAGGCACGATGAGTGCGTTTACCAAACCAATTACCACGGCTACAATCAAGAATGATATAACTCCACCGCTAAAGTCTATTGCCATAAATGGCAAGAAAGACAAGAGCCATAACACCAAAGCACATATTACCCAGTTAATTAATGTTCTTACCATAAAATATCTCTCCCTCTTTTTTTACAGTATAGCAAAGTGTTTATTTTTTCACAACTACAAAATTATTGCCATCTTGCTTAATTACATGGCTACTTGCAAGCTCCATATCCCAGCCCTTGCCGGTTATTTTGTTGTTGTCTTGTGTAAGTGCTTCTGCGGTAACTTTTACAAACTCGCTGCCGCTAAGTAAAGCGCCGTTGCGCAAAAATAGTTTGCCAAACCCGCCAAAAAACTCTGCGCCGCCGCGTATCACCATTCCCAATTCGGGTACTGTTATTGGCATACCCATCATGGCAAGGTCACCTTGTTCATATATATGCAAAGTTGGCTGTTGTGTGAAAAACTCTGTGAGTTGCATGTTTAGTTTTGCCTTTTCTTCTGCTCGGGCGTATTCTTCGCTTGCAATTTTCTCGTAACCGTATGGTGTAAAATCCATTTCGTTGTAACTTGGGACATTTGTTATATCTGCGGCAGTTTTAAGCAGCTTTCCTAAATCGGACGCGCGTTTAAGCCCACTCTTCCATTGCAAACCAAACATGTCCAGCAGGTAGCAATATGTTGCCCCCAGTATATATCCAAAGCTAAACTGCAAAGCATCTACCCAAACATAATATTCCAGCAGTTTTTCATGTATGCTGTCGGAATATGCAATCATGTATTCTGTGTAAACTGCTGTGCCCTCGCACATCTCGCGCTCGTTTTCGTATTTGTGGCTGGCAAATGTATTTCGGCGATACTCACGTGCGCAAATTGCAGCTTGTACTGCGTCATGGCGTGCCTTACCACTTGTTTGCATCGCATGGCGCAGTGCCTCAATTTCTACAAGCAGGCTAATGCGGGCGTTAGTATCGTTAGCTAAGTGGTCTGTATTGCCCTCTACATCTTCATGTGCAAAAAGCGACGGCTGCAAACAGTGAAACGCTTCGTGAACCACTGTGCCAATGGCATCATGGTTGTCTATTGTGTTCCACATGGCAGTTCCCCAGCGTTTGCCGCCAAATTCAAACGCGCTATTGCTTACAGGCAAATGCGACGGATATTTGCCCACATACACGTCGCCCTGCTTTGTAAAAATTCCCTCGTTGTCATTTGTGTTGGCAACCGCATCGCGCGTATGTGGGTCTACAAAGGCAAACGGTGTGTGCAAGTTTACACCCCACAGTTTGCCGCCGTCTTTATCACAAAGTGTTTTCCACCTTGCAAAATACTCTGCGGCTTTTGGGTAATCCAGTGGTACATGTTTGTTAAAATCCATTATTGCAACAACTCCAAACTCAAAATGAATTTTGTTCCTTTTCCAACTTCGCTTTCCACGGCTATAATACTGCCATGTGCGCGTACAAATTCTTTTACGATAGAAAGCCCAAGCCCGCTGCCAAATTTATCTTTGTTGCGAGACGGGTCACCTTTATAAAAGCGGTCAAATGCGTGTTTTTGCTCCTCTTCTGTCATGCCACGTCCGTTGTCTGCAACAGAAATGGTGATTTTGTTATCGTTGGCTACAATGGTGGTTTCTACTGTAATTTCGCCGCCTGCGGGTGTGAATTTTAGGGCATTGTCTATAAGATTGTATATGACGCGGCGCATTTTATCTTCGTCCGCAAACACAACATCGCTAAGGTTTGCAAAGTGGCTGGTTATCATAATTTGCTTATCAATTGCGCGTTGTTGGAATCCCAAAATGGTGTAACGTAGCAATTCATTGATATCAAACTGCGATTTTTGTAAAGTGATGCCGGAATCCTGTATCAAGTGAATGTCCAAAATATTGTTAGAGAGTTTTATCAGCCGTTCTGTTTCGTCTTGTATGATATTCAAATAATGCGGCTGTTTTTCCTGCGGGATAGTGCCATCATGTATTGCGGTAAGGAAACCGCGTATCGACGTAAGCGGCGAACGCATATCATGTGACAGGTTGGCTATAAATGCCCTGCGAATCCGGTCTTGTTCCTGCAAGCTTTCTGCCATTTTATTAAACTGCCCTGCAAGCTGCCCAATTTCGTCTTTGCTGCGTATGGGCAGGCGTTTTTCCAAATCGCCGCCTGCGATAATGCCCGCAGCGTCGCTCATTTGCCTAAGCGGGTGGCTAATTGCTTTACTGGATATATATATTAGAACAAATGCAAACACGCCAATGGCAACAAGCGCAATGCGCGTGATGCGATACATTGCGTCAATTGCGTTTTCCAAATCCGCCATAGAGTGCCCAACAAGTGCCGCGCCGCCAACTTCATCACCAAACCAAAATGGGTACCCTACAATAAGAAGCGGTGGGTTGCCTGGTTGGTTGGTTACACCAAAAATCGCGACTATTTCGCCCTCCATAACCGGTGCTAGCTCTGGTATATAAAGTTCTGCAAGGAGGCCGTCAAATCCGTATTCCAACTCGATTGCAAAGTACCTATCCATAATAACAACCACTGCGTCGGTGTATCTGTGTATATTTTGAACCTCTGTATATAAAACACGGAGGTTCATCATTCCGTATTGTGATGAATTTTCCATAGAAATGGCAACACGTTGGGCAAGCGTTGTCATTTCCGCAACTTTTTGCTCGGTAAGAAAGCCGCGTATGCCTTGCGTAAGCACAAGTGCGAGCAAAACAAAACTAATTACAAGGGTACCCAAATGCAGAAGTAGCTGTTTCCAAAAGATGCGCATGTTTACACCTCAATTTTATTCATGTACAATATCTAAGATTTTGTCATAGGGAGCGTATTATGTCTACTCTAAAAAAGAAAAATAAAAAAGCCGATACAAAGGCTTTGTTTGCAGATATATTCATTGGTGCAATGTTGGCTATAGTAGTGGGAATAATGCCGCTTATCGTGCGCATTGCTTTGCGTCCTGTGCCAAATGACTTAGCACATATATTCCCCAGAGATATTCATGTAGATGCATTTGCCCACGGTAAGGCTTGGTTTATTGCCATACCCGCGGTGGTAATTTTGCTTTATTGCGTTATCGACTGGCTAACGGGTGGCAAAATACCAAAATTAAAACCGTATTTGAAACGTATACCTATCATACTATCGCTTGTGTATCTTGCGTTTGCATTTGTTTCCACAGTCGCGTCATCGTATTTGTATACGTCTTTTTTTGGTACCATTGACCGTGAAGAAGGTTTGTTTATGTGGCTTGTTTATTTTATTGTGTTTGCCGCCACAATGTTTTATGTACGGACGCAAACGCAAATACGGCCAATCCTTTTCGCGCTTGCGTTTTCTTCTATTATTATGGGCGCGATAGGCGTTAGCCAGCTACTTGACCGCGACTTTTTCGACACTGCTGTGGCAGAGTGGCTAGTTACTGCAGGCGTGGACGGGGTATCTAATATGCAAACGCGTTTTACTATTGCGCATGGCACATTGTATAACCCAAATACTTTTGGCAAATACACCGCTATGGTTGCACCAATTCTACTAATTACAGCCGTTACCTACAGCGGTAAGATTTATACTAAGTTTTTTTTGTTCGCGGGTGGCGCGTTCATGCTCTTCAGCGTTTTTGCCAGCAGTTCGCTTGGTGGGTTTATTGGTATAGCCACGGCGGCCGGCGTGCTTATTGTTACTTATGTATGTAATCTTGTATACAATCTTGTAAAAAGTGACAGGGTTGTAGCCCGCACCAATGCCTTGCGTATAGGGGCTTTGTTTGTGGCAATGGCCGTTGCAATAGTTGCGGTTATCACTTTTATAGAGTCCGTGAATACGCGGTTTCACACATTTCGCAATCGCTTGTTTGACAGCATAAATGCAGAACCACCGACGCTTGTAAGGTATAGGTTTGATGGGAATACAATGTATGGGTACCATGGTGATGATAGATTTTTTGCAATATCAATTCATACTGTAGACCCCCAAGTAACAGAGGGGTGGTTTACAGCCTACAACGGCCAAGGGCAGCCACTTGCAATAAGCGAGCCAATTGTGGGTGAAGAAACAGTAACATGGCATCTTAGCGGCACAGAGTTATGGACAATGGGTATCACTCGTAATAATGAGTTGATGCATAGTTTTAGCGTCGGGCCGCAGGGGCAAACAAACTTATTTCTTTTAACGTTGATAGATGGCAATATATATGGCAACCCACGCACAATATACGGCGATTGGATTGACCTTAGTCAAGAAATACCTTCCTGGGGTTTTGAGGGGCAGTATAGGTGGGGGTCTAGCCGCGGATATATATGGGCGCGCGCGTTCCCACTTATGCCGCGCCGCACACTTATTGGCAGCGGCCCAGATACTTTTATAAATGTATTCCCGCAGCATGATATGGCTGGGCTGCATGAGGCATTTGGCGACCCGTATCAGGTAGTAGACAAGGCGCACAATATGTTTATACAAACATGGATTACCACCGGTGGGGTTTCTGCCATTGCATTGTTTGGATTGTTCGCATTTTATATTTTTACAACATTTTGGGGGCTGATTACGGCAAAAAATGAGCCGCTCTCCATTTACGGGTTGCGGCTGGGCTTGCTTGCTGGTATTAGTGCGTTTGTGATGTCTAGCATGGCAACAGACAGCACGATTGGCTCGACGGGTGTATTTTTTGTCTTGCTGGGGCTTGGATATAGCGTAAACGAATTCCTAAAAAATAACCATAATTCCGCCAATAATAATACCCAAAACGCCACCAAGTAAAATGATCATGCGCAATTCGCGTCCGGCAACGCTTAACACAACATCTTCTGCTTCGGCGGCGTCAAACTCATTCATTTTATTTTCTATCATGGTTTGAATTGGCATGTTTTTTGCAATATATGACGTTGCCAATTCTAAAAAGTGAGTCACTTCCCGGTTTTGTAATAGCGATGTTATTCCCTCTCGGATATTGATTGTAAATAACTTCTCGTTGATTGTGTTTTTTGTGTCTGGATGTGTAAGCATATAGTCCGTGCCTGCACACAGTTTTTCCAGAATAAAATCGTGATTTTCGGGGTTGGTAAGATAGGCAAGCAAATTGCTTTTGATGCTAGTATATATTTTTTCTTTGGAGATAAACATGCTTGCCAATGTACCTATATTTTCGTCAATAATTTTGTAGGTCAACTCTGCGAGTTTTGCATCAATTTCCGGGTGCGTCTCGGCGATGTTTGGCAGAATATCAAGTGCTTTTGGGAGTAGCTTTTCGGTTATTTGCTTTATCTGCTTGGCAATTGGGGCGGTAGGGTCGCTTATGCCTAGGTTGGCAGCTAGCTCACCAATGGTTATGTCTGGCAATGGCCAGCCAGCAGGGTCAGACAGTCCCTGTGTCAACACTTCTGGTGTAAGTAGTCGCGTGCTAATTGCTATGGCGAGTTTTTTAGAGAGTTGTGCGCGTTCTTTGGGGATAAGCCCTGGCGTAAAAGGTATTCGCCAGCCAAAAATATATTTTGCCTTGTGTGGGCGGAAAAGCATTTTTATTGCCAGCCAGTTGGTAGATAACGCGATAATGCCACCAATAAGCGGCGGCAATATATAATTTAGCAAATTCATAAGATATCCTTTCATAACAACATACGGAGGTGTTGGAAATTAACACAGACAGACATTTAACAACACGCGCGGGTGTGCGTCAGGTAATAGAATCGCATGGCCTTGCCGCTAAAAAAAAGCTGGGGCAGCATTTTTTGGTAGATGGCCATGTTTTAGATAAAATTTTAAAAGCGGCAGACGTCAATGAATCAGATGTTGTATTAGAAATTGGCCCTGGCATTGGTGGGTTAACGCAGGGGTTACTGCAGCTTGCAGGGTATGTTGTAGCAGTAGAGCTTGATAAGCAGCTTGTGCCTATACTGGAAAGCCAATTTGATAACACTCCATTCACAGTAGTACAAGGCGATATTTTGCGTGTAAATCTGCGGGAGATACTTGCTCCATTTATGCATTTAAATATAAAAGTAGTTGCTAATCTTCCATATTATATAACCACACCTGTAATTTTATATTTGCTTGAAAGTGGGCTGCCTATAAAATCCATCACAGTGATGATCCAAAAAGAGGTTGCGCAGCGTATGGCTGCACGCCCGGGTACTAAGGATTACGGCTCGTTGTCGTTGGCAGTGCAATATTATGCAAATGTTGGTATTGCCGCATATGTGCCTGTAAATTGCTTTATGCCACGCCCAGGGGTGGACTCTGCCGTTGCGCATTTGCAAATATTAGACAGCCCGCGTGTGGGTTGTGACAAGGATGTGCTGTTTAAAATTATCCATGCCGCGTTTAATCACCGTCGCAAGACACTGGTTAATACTCTTGATTCTGCTGATTTTGGTAATGGGAAAGAGGATTTGGCAAATATATTGAAAAGCTGCGGACTTAACCCGCAAGTGCGTGGTGAGGCATTGGATATATTTCAGTTTGCAGAGTTAGCGAGGAAGTTTGAATGATTTGGTGGTTTTTATATGGTGCGCCGCTTGTGGCTGTAGGGATTTATTACCTTGTTACATCCATTAGCACTTTTATATGGCGAGGCAGGCTTATTGCCACCGGGGTACACAGCCACGCAACCATAGTCGGAGTTGTTCACGACAAGGCACTGCATAAAGCGGGGCGTGCGGGGCATGTCCCAATGCTAAAGTACGAAGCGTACGGAAAGACTCTGGTTGTTAAGCATAAAATTGCGTCGATACGGCGTAGTAGGTTCAAAATTCAAAAAATCGTAGAAATTGCGTATGACTATTACAATCCTACAGATGTTGTAATTGCAAATGACAGTTGGTATATGCCCAAGTTCTTGTTTCAAGTGGCGATTAGCGTTGTTTGGCTTGTTTTGGGGCTAAGTTTTATTGTTTCGGGTTTATTTGGTGGTTGGTAAGGTGACCGGAAAGCTGCTTGTAAAACGCTTCACCATGTGCACTACCAATTTTAACTTTTATCTCAAGTTTTTTTTCTAGTTCTTGTAGCGTCATTCCGTCCAGCATCACTTTCTCCTTAACCCCAGCGCGGAATGCATTTTCTGGCAAGAACACTTCATTTATACCGTCAAGCTTACCGCGCAACTGTTTAACAACATCTTGTCCGGTAATTAAACCGCTTACGGTAACACTCTCGCCAAAAAAGTCGTTTCTAATTACATATACGGTAATTTTTATGTGCGGGTTGCGGTGCATAAATTGCAACGCCAGCGCACGCATAAAACCTGCGGCGGCTTGCCCTGTAATAATTCCAATATTTTTATGGCGACGTAGTAGTCTAAGCGGTCGCCTTTTTTTGTTGCATTTCGCCATGCCTATTTTAAATTCGCGCTCAAAAAGCCGCACCATACCAACACCATTATCTAACTGCGGAAACTCTCCATAATGTGCGTATTGCGGTAGCCTTTCGCCCGCAATTACATACCACTCGTCAGAAAGGTAGACAAACGGTCTAACCTGTTGCCACTTGGCAACTTGGGCTATCACAGTGCGTGCATCTTCCTTCGTGAAGGGTTGTAGCGGATAAAGCCCGCATCTATGCTTTGTAAGCCCAGCAGGCACAATAGACATGCTTTTTGCCCCGGGCTTTAGGTTTATCAATTTTTCTATTGTGGAATCAAGTTGTGTTCCATCATTTATACCTTTGCACAACACAACTTGGAAATGCATTTCTATTCCGGCTTGGTTAAATTCCTGTAATGCAGTAAATAAATTGCGTGCGGCGGGCGTCCCCATAAGTTTTTCGCGCATGTCTAAATCGGCTACTTGTACAGATATCCGCAGTGGTGAAAGGTGATAGCTTGCAAGCCGTTTAATTTCTGTCTGGCTTAAATTGGTCAGTGTTACATAATTACCTTGTAAAAAGGAGAGTCGTGGGTCGTCATCTTTGATATACAGTGACGGACGCAGCCCTTTGGGCTGTTGGTCAACAAAGCAGAAAATACATTTATTGCGGCAACGCCTTTTATACGACATAAGCGAATGTTTGAAATTTATCCCTAAATCCATGTCAGGGTCTTTTTCTATATCAATCTCCCAAACTTCGCCGTTTGGTTTTTCCACTTCAATAAGAAGGCACTGGTCCTGTATGCGAAAGCGATAGTCTAAAACGTCAAAAACACCGTGGCCATTTACAGATAGTAAAAAATCGCCGCAAGATATACCCATCTTAGCGGCGATAGAATTTTTTTGTACAGATATAATCTCGTGTTTAGTCAAATATTATACCCCTTTGGTTGAAAATTATGCGAACAGGCTTGACATGATAAATACCATGTGTTACTGTTTATAACTGAATCGCCATTTGTCAAGCGGAATGCGTCCAGGCTAATGTCAGAGTATCACATCCCGCTACAAATTTCAACAAAATCTTGTAAATTCGCAACAGCAACATATTAAAAGGGGTTGTTACGGTGGAAAAAAACAGGGTGCGTTTCACGCAAGGACCTGGCCCACAAAGGGCAACATATTCACGCATTGCCGAAGTTTTAGATATCCCAAACCTTATAGAGGTACAAAAGGAAAGTTATGACTGGTTTGTAAAAGAAGGACTTATGGAGGTTTTGCGCGACATATCTCCTATATCAGACTTTAGCGGAAACCTTGTGTTGGAACTTGTTGATGTGAAGTTAGACGACAAGCCTAAGTATACAGTGGATGAATGTAAGGAGCGCGACGCAACTTATGCTGCCAGTTTGCGGGTAAAATGCCGCCTGCGCAACAAAGAAGTTGACGAGATTAAAGAGCAAGATTTGTTTATGGGCGATTTTCCGTTGATGACGGAAAATGGCACATTTATCATTAATGGTGCAGAACGCGTTATAGTTAGCCAACTTATGCGTTCGCCAGGCATATATTTTAACAGTGACTACGATAAAGTAGGTAAAATGCTGATCTCTGCCAGCATAATACCAAGCCGCGGTGCGTGGTTAGAATTCGATTCCGACTCTAACGACGTTCTTTATGTGCGTATAGACCGTACACGCAAAGTGCCTGTTACGGTGCTTATGCGTTCGCTGGGTGTTGGTACAGATGAGGAGATTCTTTCTAAATTTGGAGATGACCCTAAAGTTTTGGCAACCATAGAAAAAGACATTGCCAAAAGCCACGAGGAAGGCTTGACAGAAGCATATAAGCGTTTGCGTCCTGGTGAGCCGCCTACAGTAGAAGGCGCACAGACTTTATTAAACAATATGTTTTTTGACCCCAAGCGTTACGATTTAGCGAAAGTAGGGCGTTATAAATTTAATAAAAAACTTTCGTTGGCGGCGCGTGCTAAAGGCTATGCATTGGCGGCCAATATTGTTGACCCCAACACCGGGGAAATTTTGTACGAAGCTGGTACAGAAGTTACAGCAGAAATGGCAAATCACATCCAAGATGCGGCATGCCCGCATATAGATGTAGTTGTTGAAGATAGGGTAGTTCGTATTTTAAGCAATATGACTGTTAATATTGACCCCTATCTGGAGCCATATGGCCTTAAAGGGGCAGATTTTGGAATTGTAGAGCGGGTTCATTACCCTGCGCTTAAAGCGGTGCTTGAAGCCGAAGACAAAGACGAACTTTCCGGTAAAATTATACAGCATATGGGCAGGCTTGTACCGCGTACCGTTACATTTTGCGATATCATGGCAACCATCAACTATGCGATGGGGCTGGAAGCAAGCGTTGGTAATGTAGACGATATCGACCATCTTGGAAACCGCCGTATTCGCGCGGTTGGCGAGTTGTTGCAAAACCAGTTTCGCATTGGGCTAACACGTATGGAGCGTGTTGTGCGTGAGCGCATGAATGTTCAAGATATGGATATTATTACCCCACAAGCCCTTATTAATGTACGCCCGGTAACAGCTGCTATAAAAGAATTTTTTGGTTCTTCTCAGCTTTCGCAGTTTATGGGTCAAACTAACCCGTTAGACGAGCTTTCGCATAAGCGTCGCTTGTCGGCACTGGGTCCTGGCGGCCTTAGTCGTGAACGCGCGGGCTTCGAGGTGCGCGACGTTCATAGCTCGCACTATGGGCGTATGTGTCCGATAGAAACACCGGAGGGACCAAACATTGGACTTATTAACTCATTGGCAACATATGCGCGTATAAACGAGTATGGGTTTATTGAGGCACCTTACCGTTTTGTGCAGCATGAACCGGGTAAAGACCCTGTGGTAACCAACAATTTTATATATGTAACCGCAGACGAAGAAGAAAGCTACATTATTGCGCAAGCTAACGAACCCCTTACAGAAGATGGTCATTTTGTAAACCGTCGTGTGCAGGGGCGTTTCCGTGATGAAATTCAAGAATTTACGCGCGATCGTATCAACTTAATGGATATTTCGCCAAAGCAAATTGTGTCTGTAGCGACAGCGTTGATCCCATTCTTAGAGAATGATGACGTGTCGCGTGCGTTAATGGGTTCTAACATGCAACGTCAAGCGGTGCCACTAATGATTGCGGAATCACCTGTAGTTGGCACGGGTATGGAATATAAAGCAGCACTAGATTCGGGTGTTGTTATTATAGCGCAAAATGCTGGTAAGGTTGTTTCGGTTGCATCTGACCATATAACTATTCGTAATACAGATGGCAAGAAAGACTATTATAAACTAACTAAATTTATGCGCTCTAACCAAGGCACATGCATAAATCAACGCCCAATAGTTGTCAAAGGTCAAACGGTGGCCGCTGGCGAAGTTGTTGCAGATGGTCCTTCTACCGATATGGGTGAGTTGGCACTTGGCAAAAACCCTCTTATTGGTTTTATGGCCTGGGAGGGCTACAACTATGAAGATGCTATCTTATTGAGCGAAAGTCTTGTAAGCGAGGATATTTACACCTCTATCCACATCGAAGAATACGAAGCAGAATCCCGTGATACTAAACTTGGTGCCGAGGAAATTACACGCGATATCCCTAATGTTGGCGAAGACGCAATGACCGACCTTGATGACGACGGGATTATTCGTATTGGTGCAGAAGTTGGTCCGGGCGACATTTTGGTGGGTAAGGTAACCCCAAAAGGTGAAACCGAACTTACTGCAGAAGAACGCTTGCTGCGTGCAATCTTTGGTGAGAAGGCGCGCGAGGTGCGCGATACAAGCTTGCGTGTACCACATGGTGAAAGCGGCATTGTTGTAGATGTGAAAGTCTTCTCTCGTGATAACCGTGCAGACCTTGCACCGGGTGCAAAAAAAGACGAGCTTGCGCCGGGTGTTAATCAGCTTGTGCGTGTATATATAGCGCAAAAACGTAAAATTTCTGTGGGTGACAAAATGGCTGGCCGCCACGGCAACAAAGGTGTTATTGCTAAAGTGCTGCCTGTAGAGGATATGCCATTCTTGCCAAACGGCCGCCCACTGGATATTGTGCTTAATCCATTGGGTGTACCAAGCCGCATGAACATTGGGCAGGTATTGGAAGTTCACCTTGGGCTAGCCGCAAAATGTCTTGGTTGGAAGGCCTCGACCCCGGTTTTTGACGGGGCAAATGAAATTGATATTATGGACACGTTAGATTTGGCAAACGATTATGTAAACCTTGAGTGGAACGAATTTACAATAAAATGGCAAGATACAATTGAGGAAAGCCTTTTTGCAGACCTTAAGGCAAACTACGCAACCCGGCGTGCAGAATGGAATGGCGTGCCTATAAACCGTAGCGGCAAAATTAAACTGCGTGATGGCCGCACGGGTGAAGAGTTTGACAACCCTGTAACTGTAGGTTTCATGCATTACTTGAAATTGCACCACTTGGTAGATGATAAAATTCATGCGCGTTCTACAGGGCCATATTCATTGGTTACGCAACAGCCGCTAGGTGGTAAAGCGCAATTCGGTGGCCAGCGTTTTGGCGAGATGGAAGTATGGGCACTTGAAGCGTATGGCGCAAGTTATACCCTGCAGGAGATTTTAACGGTTAAATCTGACGATATTGTTGGGCGTGTTAAAACTTATGAGGCAATTGTTAAAGGTGAAAACATTCCGGAACCAGGTGTTCCAGAGTCATTTAAGGTTTTGCTAAAAGAATTACAGGCACTATGCTTGGATGTTACAGTAATGGGCGACGATGATACCGAGCTTGAGATTAAGGAATCTGTTGAAGAAGGCGATGTTGCGCCTATAGACCTTAATATTGAAGGGCTGGAGTCTGACACGGATCACGGGTTTGTTCGCCGCTCGTCAAGCCCGGAGGAAGAGCCTCGCGCAGGTCTTGAACTGGAAGTGGATATCGAAAACTTTGGCGAAGCAATGGATGATGATTCTGTTGTGCCACCGCCAGGTGATGATTTTGACGAAGACTTAGACATAGACCTTTCGTTAATCGAGGGCTTTGACCTGCCGGTCGAAGGTGTAGATTTGCGTTTATTTAATGACGAGGAGTGAGGTAAATGCAGGAATTGCATGAAATGCAAGACATCATCATGCCAGACAATCATAAAATTGACAAGTCCGAACAACCAATGACATTCTCCTCGATAAAAATTGGCCTGTCATCTCCGGAAAAAATTCGTGAATGGTCGAGAGGAGAAATAAAAAAACCCGAGACTATTAACTATAGAACCCTAAAGCCTGAGCGAGATGGTCTTTTTTGCGAACGAATTTTTGGCCCGAGTAAAGACTGGGAATGCCATTGTGGTAAATATAAAAGAATACGCTACAAAGGCGTAGTGTGCGACCGCTGTGGTGTAGAGGTTACAAAAAGTAAAGTAAGGCGCGAACGTATGGGGCATATCGAGCTTGCTGCACCAGTTTCGCATATTTGGTATTTCCGTGGTATTCCAAGCCGCATGGGCATTATCCTTGGGATATCGCCGCGTGCGCTGGAAAAGGTGCTTTATTTTGCGTCGTATATCGTATTGGACGGTACAGACACAGGTATACAGCCTAAAACAATTTTAACCGATAAGGAATATCGCGACGCACTGGACGAACACGGTACACATCGTGTAATTAATGGAATAAAAGTACCATCTATCCGTGTGGGGATGGGTGCGGAAGCGATTAAGGAAATTTTGCTTAGTATCGACTTGGAAGCAGAATCTGAAGAGCTTAAATCGCTTCTTGTGGACGCAACAGGGCAAAAACGCGTGCGTTATATAAAAAAATTGGAAGTTATTGAATCGTTCCGTTTGTCTGGCAATAGGCCAGAGTGGATGATTTTGGATACTATTCCCGTCATTCCGCCAGAGCTTAGGCCAATGGTGCAGTTGGATGGTGGGCGCTTTGCTACGTCCGACCTTAACGACCTATATCGCCGCGTTATAAACCGTAACAACCGTTTGAAAAGGTTGTTGGATCTTTCTGCGCCAAATATTATCGTGCGTAACGAAAAGCGTATGCTTCAAGAAGCGGTGGATGCGCTAATCAATAACGGTCGCCGTGGCCGGCCTGTAACAGGCCCGGGTAACCGCGCGCTAAAATCTCTTTCGGATTTGTTAACGGGTAAGCAGGGTCGTTTCCGTCAAAACCTTTTGGGTAAGCGCGTAGACTATTCTGGCCGTTCGGTAATTGTGGTTGGGCCAAAGTTAAAGATATATCAATGCGGTTTGCCGCGCGAGATGGCCATAGAATTGTTTAAACCATTTGTAATGAAAAAACTTGTACAAACCAACGATGCACACAATATAAAATCTGCAAAACGCATGGTGGAAAAGCTAGAACCAAAAGTTTGGGACGCACTAGAGGATATTATCAAAGAACATCCTATTATGCTAAACCGTGCACCAACCCTGCATAGACTTGGTATTCAAGCATTTGAGCCGGTGTTGGTAGAAGGACGGGCGCTAATGCTTCACCCGCTTGTTTGCGCCGCTTACAACGCAGACTTTGACGGCGACCAAATGGCTGTACACGTGCCGCTATCTGTAGAAGCACAGGCAGAGTGCCGATTCCTTTTGCTTGCGCCAAACAACTTGTTAAAACCTTCTGATGGTACGCCAATAACCGTACCTACCAAAGATATGGTTTTGGGTATTTATTATTTAACTTTGGCACGTGACAATCGGCTAGGCGAGGGCAAAGTTTTCCTTAACGACGACGAGGCTGTGCTTGCATACGACAACAACGAAGTACACTTGCATGCAAAAATAAAAGTACGCCGTACAGATGAACTCACTGGTGAAACAAAACTGGTAGATGTTACGCCGGGGCGCATCATATTTAACGAAGCTATCCCACAAGACCTTGGTTTTGTGGATCGTAGTGTGGATCGTTTCTCTTACGAGGTAAATAGCCTTGTAAAAAACAGTGATATTTCCCGTATTATTAGCCGTTGCATTAACAAATATGGCAGCGTAGATACATCTGTTACTTTGGACAGGGTTAAGGATTTGGGTTTCCGTTTTGCAACGCAAAGCGCACTTTCTGTGTCGGTTTCTGATATGGAAGTCCCTGATTCTAAGCCGGATATCTTAAAGGCTGCAGATGATTCTGTAGAAGGCGTAGACAAGATGTTCCGCCGTGGGCTTATGACAGATGATGAGCGTCGCGACAGAGTGCTTCAAATTTGGGTAGAAACGGCAGACAAGGTAACAGAAGATTTGATGGCTAACCTTAGCGTAGATAACAGTGTTTACATGATGCTGGATTCCGGCGCGCGTGGTAGTAAAATTCAAATGAAACAAATGGCAGGTATGCGTGGGCTACTTGCAAGCCCAACTGGTAAAACACTTGAAATACCTATACGTTCTAACTATCGTGAAGGTTTAACAGTTTTGGAATACTTTATTTCTGGGCACAGTGCGAGGAAAGGGCTTTCTGATACAGCTTTGCGTACAGCAGACTCTGGGTATTTGACGCGCCGTATGGTAGACGTTGGCCAGGATATTATTATCCGCGAAGAGGATTGCGTTAAAAATAGTGACGAAAAGCCAGGTATGTGGATTAAAAGTTTTAGGGATGGCGAAGAAGTTATTGAGGCATTGGTAGCCCGTATACGCGGCCGATGGTCGGTATATGATATTAAGCATCCAGAAACAGGCGAAGTGCTTGCCTATGCCGATACCATTATTACGCCAGACCAAGCGGACGCGATTGAAGCTGCAGGTATAGAAGAAGTGTTTATCCGTACAGTGCTTACTTGCCGTAGCCGTATTGGTTTGTGTTCAAAGTGTTATGGTGCCAACATGGCAAGTGGGCGTGTTGTGCGTATTGGTGAATCTGTTGGTATTATTGCAGCACAGTCTATTGGTGAGCCGGGTACACAGCTTACAATGCGTACTTTCCAGGTGGGCGGTGTTGCAACCAACGAAGATATTACAAAAGGTTTGCCACGTATAGAAGAGATTTTTGAAGCGCGTAAGCCAAAAGGCCTGGCAATAATTGCAGAATTTGGTGGTACGGTTACAATCAACGATATCAAAAAGAAGCGTGAAGTGGTAGTGACCGATAGCGAAACCGGTAACGAGAAGGCGTATCTTATCCCTTATGGTTCGCGTCTTAAAGTACACGCCGGTGACATTGTTGAGCCAGGTAGCGAACTTACCGAGGGTAGTGTGTACCCGCACGATATTCTAAAAATAAAAGGATTGCGCGGTGTGCAGGATTATCTGATTCAAGAGGTTCAGCGTGTATATGCCCTGCAGGGCGTAGATATTAACGACAAGCACATTGAAGTTATTGTGCGTCAAATGTTAAAACGTGTGAAAATAGAAGAAGCCGGGGATACCGGTTTGCTTCCTGGTTCGTTAATAGACTGGCTGGAGCTAGAGCATATTAATAAAGAAACAGAAGCGCAAGGCTTGCAACCGGCAGAAGGCACAAGAGTATTGCTTGGTATTACAAAGGCATCGCTTGCGACAGACTCGTTTCTTTCTGCGGCATCGTTTCAGGAAACAACGCGCGTGTTAACCGAAGCTGCTATCCGCGGTAAGGAAGACCGCTTGATTGGCCTAAAAGAAAACGTTATTATTGGCCAGCTGATACCTGCAGGTACGGGTATGCCTGTATACCGCAGTGTAGAAGTGGAAAATGCAGATGCGCTTGACAGCGATGATGATGAATTGTTTTATCCAACAGTTGCTAGAGCGGACGGATAAGTAGAAATAAAAAACCGCCGGCAGTGGAATATTCCACTGCCGGCGGTTTTTTTATTTAGGCAAGTTCGAATTCTACCATATCTTCGATTATATCGTCGATATGTAGTGGGTGTAGTTGGTGTTCGTTTAGCCTGGCAATGATAAGTTCTATCTTATCCTTGCATCTTGAAATGTCTGGCCTGCGGATTATTTCTTTCTCTGATGTGAACAGAATACCGTAGGCTTGATACTCCCCAATTTCTGAATTGAACAGAACCTCTTCGATTAGGCTGTAACCCAGTACCTTTGTTTCTAGTGCCTGTGGAGCGTTTTGAACTGCGTGATCCATGTTAGACATCTCCTTTATGTTTTTTACACACCTGCTTTGTTCGCCAGGGGGGTTGTGTGCAGGTGTGATTATTTATCTGTCAGAATTATATATCTTATATCGACTCTTGTCAATACATAAAAGTCAAAATGTTTTATAAAATTCCAAAAATATTTTGTAAATGAATGCCAGCATAAGATATATCAACAATTTAACGATATAATTTAATAATGTTGATTGTGTGGATAATTTTTTGATAAATTTTAAAATAAATCAAAATGCATTTTGCATATACTTTAATATGCCAAGGAATTATTGTACAAGAAATAGACGGTTGATGCAAGTCTGTAGAAATTGCTTTCGCTTTGCAATTTGCCATAAAGCACCAAGTCAAAAGTGATTGCTATTTGTAAGCGAGTGATGTATTATGTAGCCATAGTTAATTTAGCTGCAAGAAGAATGTGTTGTTACTTGCAGATGATTAGCGGTTTTAAAAATGAAATAAAATAATATAAGGTGGGATTGTGTATGTATGATTGTAACTATGACTCTACACCTTTAGTTGGTTGGGTTGGCATTATGCCGCTGGGCGGTAGTGCTAATGGCGGAGATTGTGACGGTTTGTTTCCACCCATTGACCCCTGATCAGTTTAACCTGCCCAATTGGGTGGGGTTTTTTAGCTAGATTTTAACTAGAGAGGCGTAATTTTATGAAGATGAGTGCAACAAAAAACAAGATAGTTGACGAATTTCTGCAATTTAAGGGTATAAGGGATGTGACGCAGATAGACGCGTTTATTAAACGCATAGAAGCTGCTATCGGAAGTGATGCAAGCCCAGCCCCCGACCTTATGTACATGGTTGTAGCCTTGCGTGCCAACCGTGAAGATAGCGTGACCAGTGACTTTGCAAAGAGTCGTGCAATTGCCGCGCCTGTATTTACATGGTTAACCAACAAGGCAGATTGGTCTTTTGTACAGATTGCTATTTTACAAACAGTTATTTATCACGCAGAGTCTTATCAGCTGGCTCATACGCTTACGCAAAAGGCTCTTGAAGCACTAAAGTATAATTATGCTACCGAAAGATATCAGAGAGAGTATATTTATACGATTTACTTTAGTATGACATTCCGCCTGCTACGCGCAAAGTATTACGACATTGAAAACCTTGAAGCGCAAGAACAAGAAGCAGAAGTTGAAAAAATTGAAGCGTTATTTAACCAATACCTGCAATTAAGTAGGGAAATGGTGCCAGCGGACACCCGTCACATAATGCCCATGATGCTGAATGTCCGCGAAGCCCTTTTTAACAACGACTGCGATGGCATCGTAGCGCACTTAGAAGATTTACGCCGTGTTGCCGACAAGCCTACCTACCGCGCTATGCGCCTAGAGGTGATAGAGCATTTGGGTTCAAAAATTCAGAATTTGACAAACCCTTTGTACAACTTATTGGTTGGTAGCAGAATACAGTACCATCGCAAACAAAAATTAAAAACTACAAAAGAGCTTGCCAAGTACTTGGGTACCAGTGTCACGGTGGTCAATAATATTGAATCTGGCTGGCGCGGGGCAAGCCCAGAGCGGCTTTTTAGCATTGCTAAATTTTTGGATGTGGAAGTAGCAGAATTGAATGGCCATAGCCGTACAACAAAACCAATAGTAGACGAAATAGACCCCCGGACGCCTAGGTTGCTTAAAATATGGAACAAAGTAGGCGATAGCCATAAGGATCACGTTTTGGATCTGTTTGCAATGAGCGTAAGATATTTACGCCAACTTGATGGTAACGAGGACGATGATATGATGGACGACGATATGATAGACGATGAAGAATAAACCCAAAACCCCTGCTGCAGGGGTTTTTATTTGAAGATGAAAAAACCCCTTGCATTTGATATTTACCTATGATATTATCAAAGGCGTTGGGCGGGTTCCCGAGTGGCCAAAGGGGACGGACTGTAACTCCGTTAGCTAAGCTTTCGAAGGTTCAAATCCTTCTCCGCCCATTTCCCCTCTAAAAATGCTTTCGTTGCAATATGCGACGGGGGCTTTTTTCAAAATATCGCGAAAGCAAAGGAGATGTTCTAATGATTACTTTATCAACCGCAAAGGAAATTATGCAAAAGTACAATAAGGAACCGTTTCATGTGCAGCACGCTTTGGCCGTGTCTGGTACAATGGGTTATTACGCAAAAAAATATGACCCCGCGCGCGAAGAATATTGGCGTGTGGTTGGCATGTTGCACGATACAGATTTTGAAGAATATCCCGAACAGCACTGTGTAAAGGGCGAGGAACTTCTTGCGGCAGAGGGCGTCCCGCAGGATATTATCCGCGCGGCAATGAGCCACGGCTGGGGAATGACCGGCACGCCCCACCAGCCGGAGCATATGATGGAAAAAATCTTATTTGCGGTGGACGAGCTTACGGGGCTTATTGGCGCGGCAGCATTAATGCGCCCAAGCAAAAGTACCCTGGATATGGAGCTTTCTAGCTTAAAGAAAAAGTTTAAGGATAAAAAATTTGCAGCCGGCTGCAGCCGCGAGGTAATTACCAAAGGTGCAGAAATGCTTGGCTGGACACTGGACGAGCTACTGGCGGAAACATTGGAAGCCATGAAAGAGGTAGAAAAAAATGCATAATGCATACGACATTTTGAAGGAACGCGGTTTTATAGCCCAATGCACCCACGAGGATGAATTGCGTGAACTGATGGGTATGGAAAAGTTAACATTTTACATGGGGTACGACCCTACGGCAGACAGCTTAACCGCAGGGCATTTGTTAACCCTAATGGCACATGCCCACATGCAAAAGGCAGGCCATAGGCTAATTACCCTCATGGGTACGGGTACGGGTATGATTGGCGACCCTAGCGACAAAACAGACATGCGCCAGGTGATGACAAGGGAAACTGTCTTGTACCACATCGAATGTTTTAAGCAACAGTTTGCCAAATTTGTAGACTACGACAACGGCCAAGCCATTATGGAAGAGAATGACTGGTTGCTAGACCTTAAACTTGTGGACTTTATGCGTGATTATGGCGTGCATTTTAATGTAAACCGTATGTTGGCGGCAGAGTGTTATAAGTCTAGGCTGGCAGAGGGCTTGACGGCCTTTGAGTTCACATACATGCTAATGCAGGCGTACGATTTTGTGGAATTGTACCGCCGTTATGGCTGCACCTTGCAGCTTGGCGGTAGCGACCAGTGGTCAAATATTATTGCTGGGGTAGAGCTGCTGCGCAAGGTAGAGAAAAAGCCTGCGTTTGGGCTAACGTTCACATTGCTAACCACCGGCGACGGTGTGAAAATGGGCAAGTCTATGGCGGGTGCCATTTGGCTAGACCCTGCTAAAACCTCCCCGTTCGACTTTTACCAATACTGGCGCAATACCGAGGACTCGGTGGTTATCCGCAACTTAAAACTGCTCACCTTTTTGCCGATGGACGAAATTAACCAAATGGCAACCTGGCAAGGGGCGGAACTTAACAAAGCAAAAGAAATTTTAGCATACGAAATTACAAAAATTGTGCATGGGCAAGAGGAAGCTGACAGGGCGCAAGCGTCTGCACATGCCTTGTTTGCCAAGGGTAGCGAAATGGACTTGGAATCTGTACCCTGCACAGACATTTCCGCTGGTTTAACCGTGATAGAGGTGCTGGAGTTGATGAAGCTTATCCCGTCGCGTGGGGAAGGGCGCAGGCTTATTGCCCAGGGTGGCATTTCGCTAAATGGCGAAAAGGTAGCGGCGCACGACCAGGTGATTAGCGCGGCAGATTTTGCAGACGGCTTTATCCTTATCCAAAAGGGCAAAAAAATCTACCACAGGGGTAGACTATCGTGATTATTATTAACAAGACAGACATTGCCGCAACGGCAGTACGCCCAGACCAGTTCCCCGAAACCGGGCTGCCCGAAGTTGTATTTGCGGGTAAGTCTAACGTTGGCAAATCGTCATTGATAAACGCGATGCTGGGGCGCAAAAGCTTGGCACGTACAAGCCAAAACCCGGGTAAGACGCGCACTATCAATTTTTATGATGTAGAGGACAAGCTGTACTTTGTGGATATCCCGGGGTATGGGTATGCGCGCGTGAGTAAAAGCGAGTCGCAAAAATGGGGCGAAATGATAGAAAGCTACCTGCAGGGGCGGCAAGCGTTAAAGCGTGTTTTTCTGCTGGTGGATATACGTCACGAGCCTAGCGAAAACGATAAAATGCTATACGAATGGTTTGCGCATTATGGCCTGCCATTTACGTTGGTTGCCACTAAAAGCGACAAGCTGAAGCGTAGCCAAGTACAAAAACACCTGGCAATGATACGCCGCGGCTTGGGCGCACCAGAACCACCCCTGCCATTTTCCAGCGAAACTAAGGATGGGCGCGAGCAGTTGTGGTCGCTAATCCTGGACAGTTGCGGGCTGGATATGTTATAATTATTGGCAATAGACGGTTAACGAAAGGTGGCGGGTATATGTCTGAAAATATAGGCGAGCAGTTGACACAGGCACCCGTTGTAGTAGGGGAAATATACGACGGCAAAGTGCTAAAAGTTAAACCATTTGGTGCGATAGTGACCTTGCCTAACGGTGCCCCCGGTTTGGTGCATATTTCCCAAATTGCACATGGCTTCATACAAAATGTGGAGGATGTGCTAGCAGTAGGGGACGAGGTACTTGTACGTGTTATTTCGGCAGAAGTCGGCAAAATATCACTTTCTATGAAGGACGTACCACAGCTTACAATTGGCGAAGATGGCGAGGAGTATAGCTATTACGATAATACCCCGGTTGTTATATCACCTGCGCAAGCTGCATCTTTTGAAGAAAAGCTAAAATCGTGGCAAAAGTTATCTAGCGACCGTATCTCTGGGATAAATAGACGCAATAAGCGAAAGAAATAAATGAAAAAACGCCGAAAGGCGTTTTTTTATTGGCGAAAGCCATGTGTGGCGTTGGTGTTGCGGGTACTTTAGGTCACACTGAAGCGGTGGATTTGACTTACCGGTATTGATTATGCCTCGTCTTGCTTTTTAGATTTTTTGCCCCACAGCAAGATTGCTGCGCCCGTTGACAATATCAAACCTGCGAAAGCTGCAATAATTCCAGCAGGGCTAAAGTTATCGCCTGTTTGTGGGTTTCTGCGTCCTGTCGATGTTGAGATGTCTGTTTCGGTAATGATGGTGGTGCTTTCGTCGTCTTCATCATCATAGCTATAGTCGTAGACTTGCTGATAAGTGAGGTCTGTATACTCATCTGTACGCGGTGGCACATATGACGGGTCTACGTCGCTTGGTGGTGTTGTACCCGGCGTGCCTGGTGTCCACCAGTTGCCACCACCATTGCCGCCGCCTGTCGGATGTTCGACAACCGCCGTACCGCTACCCTCGCATTCACCGTTGTTATAGCTTACAATAAACCTATTCACAAGCACGTTGTTAGGCGCATCTGCTCCTACTATAAAGTAAACTCTAATCTGATTGTCAAACCCAAAATCGGCAGGAACATCACCAAAGAAGAACTCTATATCTGTGTAGTACAAGTTGCCCGGTTGCGGTAAGCTAAACTCGAATGGCTGGCTTGCGTCAATGCCTGTTGCGAAGGTATGCCATACATTGCTGCCGTAGACCCTGTATCTGATGTCGTAAGTCACGCCTGCGCCATTGGTGAATGCAGGTAGGCTTGCCGACAAGAAGTTGAGCCCGCGGCCCGGTAAATCTACAATGGTAAAGTCTGAAACTGCGCCGCCGGTGTAGTTGTGGAAGTAACGCAAAGTCCAACCAAGCACTTCGCCAACTCTTACAACGGTGCGGTCGGGGTTTTTGATAAGCTCTGGCTCGGTTGTACCGCCTCCAGTGCCTCCTCCGCCGCCAGTGCCTCCTCCGCCGCCGTCAGTGCCTCCGCCTTGCGTTGTAGGCAGTACAACTGTTGCGGTAGATGTGTCTATGGCTGTGCCGTTAGGATTTTCTGGGGTTGCTGGTGTCCTAAGCACTGCTGTGTTGTGGAACTGCTGATTGTTCATTACAAGCCCTGCACGAAGCTGCGCCGCAATAGATATTGTCACGGTTTGGCCTGGCTCAACCAGCCCAAGTACCACAGTTAATACGCTGCCGTCAAGGGTTGCAGTTGCACCGTATGGCAAGGTTACATTTGCCAAAGTAAATGGTGCAAGGTACGTGCCAACCAAACGGCTAAGGTCATCCACAACCCTAAAGCCTACGGCTGGGTATGGGCTTATATTTTCGACAGTAATAACGAACTCAAGTTCACGATTACCGCCAAAAGTTACATCATAGTACGCGCTGTCGTTTACCTGTTTAACGATTGTAAGCTCAGGCATTGGTGGTGGTATGTCTGGTTCGTTGGCAACGGTGAAGCTGCCGGGTGTGCCGCTAAACTCTGGTTGGTTTTCGCCTACGGCGGTTATGGTTATATCACCATCCATGCTTACAGTTATTTCCCAGTGGCCGGTGGGGGTTATGAAGCCTGTTGGGGCGGCGGTTTCTGTAAGGTGGTATGTGCCACCTGGTAACAGACCTGTAAATGTAACATTACCTATAGGTGGATCATTCGGATCTGTTGGAACAGAAGCACTTTCGACCGTTTGTGTATTAGGAATCAGAGAATCAGCAACAATAGATGAAATGCGTTCTAGAGTAAACTCTGCACCTGGCAATGGCTGACCAGCATCATTGTGTTTTGTAAATTCAAACGGCGTTGGAATTATAAAACGACCATAAGATACACTAGAAACATATGGACCTGGGAATCGTGTATTAGTTCCTATGATATATGGCATGTATTCTCTTACTGTCACACGAACTGCGTATAGACCAGTAGGTAAATCAAAAGCGGCAATATCAATATCATAAATTTCTGTAATTGTTCTATTGGCAAGAGATGGTTGTTCAGGAATAGGATTTCCGTTATGGTCAAGAATCTCCCAGACTGCGCTCCAAAGACTATCACTATCGTTCGCTGCTCCTTGCGGGCGATAACCGTGAAGTGCATAATTTCTTCCTGTACCATTTCTATAATGCTCACTAGGTGTCGGACGACCAACCGTTGCTTCCGCTGGGTCAATTGCTATCGATAGGCTTGGCAGGTTTATCGTAGTCCCGCTTGATGTGTGTTGGCTTCCGCTCGATGTATTTGTTCCAATCTCTCCTGAAATATCAACAAATGATCCAGTCCGTTGATTGTTAACATTTATGAGCCTTGTCTGCCTTGACTGTTCTTCAGCTTGGATTGACATCCTTACATGAGCACCGATGTTAACTAGATAAACTCCTTCGGGTCTTTCTGTCATGAAATAGTCAATATAGGCAAACTCATCTTCTTCAACAAGGAGCGCATCCCAAGCAGGATCCTCATAAGGGATGCCAATAGGAAGTGCCGGTCTCGAAGTTTCTGGAACGGGTATCATAGGAAATGTCATGTTCGTAGAATAGCGCAAAACCGTCCAATCGTAATGACGAACCTCATTCCACACGAATCCAGACCAATGATCTGGGTGAACAATGTACATATGGCGCATATTCGTCAAGAAAACACTTCCGAAATCTTCAACTACTGGATCAGTAATACTTGTGTCAATATCCATATAAGAGAGAAGTAGTTGTAGGTTAAAAGATAATGGGGCTATTCCTATATGCCCATCCTCCGGTAAATCGCTCGGTAGGAAGTACATCTTCCAATCATCATCATCTTGACCGTTAAAGATTATTTCTGCCATGCCGTCTTGTACCATGACTAGGGACGGTACTGTGGTTATACCGAAGTGGTTTATCACTTCATTAAACCGCTCATGCGCCTGCCAGTAGTCTTTATCAAAGTGGTGTACGACCACTTCCCACACTGTCGCCAGTTCTATCAGCTGCGGCTCAAAGTTTATACTTTCCCAGCAAGTAGCACTGCCAAAGTATATAAAGCCGTCTTGCATGTGCAGTATATCGCCCAAGTCCCTCACAGGCGGGAAAAATGGGTGCTGCGCTATTTCCCCCTGCGGCAGGTTAGGGTCTATCTGTGTTATTTCTTCTTCGCAGTCGCAGTCGTATTCGCATTCATGCTCTTGCTCGTTGTCTGCGTCTTCGTCTGCGTCGTACTCCGGCACATCGTCGCCGTCTTCCTCGGGCACGCCCTCTGTGCCGTAAGTATAAGTATCGTCCGGCGGGTCATCCGGTTCACCCTCTGCATCGGGACCTGGCGCATACTCGTACTCTGCGCCGCCGGTGTCGTAGCCCTCTGCCACTACACCCACAGGCACAGTACCCATTATTAGTATCAACGCCATCAGCAGCGCAGTTACCCTTTTCATGCGGTTGGCTGTCAACCGTGTAATTTTTTCAAACATTTTTTATTTCCCCTTTTTGTGTCTTTATTTTTTGTGTATATGTTAAATCCAAATTATGCACATAAACTTGTTGACAACGTAAATACATTCGCTATATAATGGTTATAATACCAAATATGAAAGGACGTGTTCACATGGCTCAAACAAGTATTAATATACGCATGGACGAGGACTTGAAGCGTGATTTTGACAACCTTTGTGACGATTTTGGTTTGTCTATGACTGCGGCATTTACCGTGTTTGCCAAAACCGTTGTAAGGCGGCAAATGATACCTTTTGAAATTTCAGTCAATGTCCCTAACGCTGTAACCGTAGCCGCCATTGAAGAAGTTGAGGAAATGAAGCGTAATCCGCATCTGCACAAGGGCTTTGACAGCGTAGAAGCACTTTTTGAGGAGCTTGAGAGCGATGACAACTAAATACAAGTTGGAAATGGCTTCCCGTTTCAAAAAGGACTATAAGGCTATCAAAAAGCGTGGTTATGACGTTAAACTTTTGCAAGCGGTCATTTCCATTTTGGCAAGCGGCGAACAGCTGCCGGAAAAGTATCTTGACCACCCGCTTAAAGGGAACTACAAAGGTTGCAGAGAGTGCCATATAACCCCGGACTGGCTTTTGATTTACGAGGTGTTGGAGGATACGCTTATCCTATACCTTACCAGAACGGGTACGCACTCGGATTTGTTTTAGTTAATACCGGGTAAGCGGTACAAATTTTAGGCATCTTTATGGGTGTCTTTTTCTTTTGCCTTTATCCGCTATTCAATCCACCGAAGCAAGTCTGATACGCTTGACGGTATCCGACCGCCTGCATAATGCTCAAACTGCATACGCCAGCCTGTGCCGTCTTCTAGGGCTGCTATGCCTATTAGAATATCGCCGCTGCCCTCGTTGGTTACATAAAACCTAAACCGCTCGTCCATAGAGCCAAACATTTGCCGCTCTAAAGTAAAATTGAAATAGCTGATAATGCGGTTTACATTTTGTGCGTTGTTGGCTGTAGCTAGTGCCGCCAGTATTTCCGCCGTCCTGTCTATGTGGACAGGTTCGGGGTCATCTTCCTTCGTAGGTTCATCGGTCGGCTCGTCTATTGGTTCAGGCGTGGTTACTATTGGTGGTGGCTCTACGACTTCTGGCTCGGTTGGCGATTCTTCTTCCGGCGTGGGTTCGTAGGGTTCTGCCGTTGGCGGTGTTTCTTCGATGTGCGGCGGTGGTGTTGGTTCTTCAACCACTTGCGGTGCTTGCGGCACATATTCGGCTACTTCCTCCAGCTCTTGTTCTGGCTCTTCGTCCTGTTCTTCTTCCACGGTTAGTAGTTCCGGTTCTTCCGCTATTTCTTCCATTGGTTCTTCTTCTATAAATTCTTCCGTGGGGTCGTCGTCTGGTGTGTAGGTGTTGTAAACAGGTTCGTAAGGCTCGTAGGTGTGTTCGTCTTCTATAAGCTGCGGTGAGGCAAAGTACAAAACTGTGGCGGTGATGCCTACGGTTACTGCACAGGCTACAGCAATGGATATTTTTGCTTTGCCCGTGGTTGCGGCGGCTGTGCCAATGGTTTCTGCCGCGGCGGCATTTGCAAGTTGGTATGCCGTTGGTGTATAGGTTGCAGCAAAGGCTTGTTCTTCTATTAGGAACAATGCGCCAAGTGGTACAAGTGCCGTAAGTTTGATAAGAGCTTTTTTGTCTTTGTCTACCAGTTTGGTTTTGAGGGTTTGCCTGCCCCTTTGCAGGGTATTGTAGACATTGCTTTCAGAGCAGTTGTGCAAAGCGGCAATTTCCTCAATACTAAAATCCACAAAGTAGTACAGATAAATCATTTCGTTTTGCATTCTTGGCAAAGACTCTACCATCTTTATCAGTTCAATACTGCGCTCTTTGTTCGACAGTGCTTCCACAGGTAAAATGTTTTCGTCCAGCTCTTTGTAATCCTCCGGCAGTTTGTCCGTGGGTACAAAATACTCCGCTCTGCGGCTGCTTGCCTTACGCTTTCGGAAACTTTCGTGTATTGCAATTTTTCGCAAGTAAGCCAAGTAGGCAGTAAATGTATTGAATTGTAAGTCCGAAGTTTTCTTAAAGGCAATTAGGAAAGTATCTTGCACAACTTCTTCTGCATCTTCGTGATTATCGCAAAATTTGTGGCACATAAAAGCAACGGAAGCGCAACTCCTTTTGTAAAGTTCGTCAAAGGCGCGTTCGTCACCGTTTTTTAGGCGCGCTATTAAGTTGTGAAAATCCTTATTGTTGTCATCGATAATAGAAATTTTAACTCACCTCGTAATTCTGATACTACTGCTTAACTTAAACTATGCAGCTGTTACGTTTCGCTAAAAACGTCGTGAAAGAGTATGTCAGTTATTTGCAATACATCGTTTTCGTCATAGAGCAATGTTTTTTTGAAAAAGTTTAATTTGGCTTCTAGCCTTTCTGCATACAAGCAGACTGCACCTAACACACGGTTTTCTGTTAGTTTCGTTCTTTCTGCTATCTCTTTAATTGATGCGTCGCCTACGTAGTAGAAATAGCCGATTGCCTGTTGCTCTTCATGCCCAAAGTTTTCGATGATGCAGTATATCGCATACTTGACCTTTGGGTGGTCGGTAAAAGCCCTTGGCACTACCAGTTTCCTGTTTATGTTTGACAACAGGTTTGGAGGGTGTCTGCCGTTGCTTGCATTTGAATCACTACCCAATAAATCGCCTCCCTTCGTGTACAGAATTTTTTTGCGAAAGTTCCTTACACTTATGTAAAGGGTCGAAGTTTGAAAAATTGCACACAATTTTTTAGAAATTTTTTCCAATGCGTAAATATACCCTGCGACATGTGTGTACAGGGTATGTAGAATACGGTAAATTGGGGAGTTGTGGCGTATCAAATAATTTTTGTGTGAAGATAATTTTTTTATTGTTTTTGTTTTGTGCGGGAAACTTTTTGATTTTTTCTTTTTGCAGTTTCTCAACGAATCATTACAGCATAAAATGTGGACAAATTCAATGGAATTGGATGGGTTTACTGGTAGTAGTTTGTGGGTGTGGCATACCCTTTTTATGTAAATACCCAACGCCGTAGCCCGTAAAGGTTGCGGCGGTTTTGTGCTTGGTGGGAAGTTTCCCACACCCTCTTTTTTCGGAGAGCCCAAACCCCAGTAAACCAAAAGCAAAGGAGCGGAAAATATGTCAAACCGCAAACGTGATGTACTGCTTCGTGTTTTCGTTACGGGAAGCCGAGCGTGATTTTATCTATGGAAAAATGGACGAGTTTTCCAATAAAAAGAGCTATTTTGAAATCCGCAACTTTTCCGATAAGCTATGTAAGAAACGGAAAGTGGAGTAGTGATAATATCAATCTATTTAACATGGAATATCTTCTTGAAAGTCTTCATTTCTTTCCTCCAAAAAAAAAGCAGATAGCCTAAAACGAAAACTTAGGCTATTTGCTCTTTCCTATTTCCAATAAAATAATAGATAATACGATAAATGCATGATTTGAAATTATACTACCCGCGTCAGCCGCTTTACCATTTTTGCCGTCTATAATATACGCTGTACAGGCCGGCACAACTGCCGCATAGACAATTAACTTTTTGCTGCCTCAAACTTTGCCCGATAACGCACCTAAAGCCGTGCGTTTCGGTCTCGTTTTCGGACTAGCAAAAATTAAATTGCTAACAGGATTCCTCATATATATAAACTTTTGATAAAGCAACCAACACGTTCGGGAAGATAGCGGTCAAATGATTAAAAACTACAAACTCGACAAATACCGCCGCGCGCGATAAATCTTGCGGTACAGGTCAAACTTTAATAATCATGAAACATATCTTTCCTCCCCGCCTGGGGGCAGGGGTAAGCCATAAGGTAAAACGCACAAACAACGGCAGTCATAAAACCGGGGGCTATACGCAGGGACGAAGCTATCGTTTGTCGTTAGGGCCGGTGCTAGAGCGGGTTGTATGGGTGGTGCCTCTTGACTTGTGCTTACTATATATTAAACTGCCGGTCAATTCACTAGGAAAATGTCTAAGACTTTGTCCTAGGAAAATGTCACACATTTTTTATTGGTAATACGCCAGCCCAAGCTGTGTCCTATTTGTCACGCTAAGCTTCTCCATAATAACAACAATATTATTGCGTACTGTACCCTCGCTTAGGAACAGCATTTCCGCAATTTCTTTATTGGTAAGCCCCTGCGCCACCAAGCGGGTAATATCCTTTTCGCGGGGGGTAAGGTTTTGTAATGCGGGGTTGACTTGCGGGGTAAGCTTGCGCAAAACGTCTGCGCCAAGTACGCCCGTGCCTGCCATCAGTGCCCGCAAAGATTCTGCAATGCCAGAAATTTTGTCCGTTTTAATCAAGTAGCCATCTGCCCCGGCCGCCAAGGCTTGCTGAATATTGGGGCGGTCGTCAAATGTGGTGAGCATCATAATGCGGATATGCGGGTAGCGGCTTTTTATTAGCCCTGTTGCGGCAATGCCGTCCATCACAGGCATTCGTATATCCATAAGGACGATATCAAGTGCGGTGTTGGCGCATATGTCCACCGCAGCAGCGCCACTTTCCGCCGTTGCAACAACTTCGATATCGTCCTGGCGCGATAGCATAAGCTCCAGGCTTTTTCTTATCAGTTGGTCATCGTCAACGATGAGCAGCTTCATGTTGGTTGCTCCTTTCCAATGGGTATTACGCACACCAATCCGAAGGTATCGCTATGCGAAACCACTAGGCTGCCGCCAGTGGCAGCAAGCCTTTGGCGCAAGTTGCGCAACCCTGCGCCAATTCCTTTTTTTGTACTTATTACACCATCGTTTTCTATTCTCATGCGTACAATATGCGGGGTTATGTCCAACTCTACGGTTATAGCCCTGGCATTTGCATGTTTACTAACATTTGTTAACCCCTCGTTTAAGCAAGATTCTAGCACATTCCAAACATGTACGGGGACATGGCGCGTGTCGCCAAATAAATTAAAATCTATGTTTTTGGGGAAGCGGGTACATATGTTTTGTAATACTTCTACGCCCAATGTCGCTATCGGTGCAAGATTGTGTACAGATTCGCGTATTTTTTCTACACCGGCGTCAAGCCTTTCCAATGCGGCATCGTATAGTTCTAAAGCGGCAGGGTCTGTGCCATCAAAAATGTCACGCGCTGTTTGTAAAGACATATACGCCGCTACAATTTGGTGCCCGGCGTTGTCGTGTATCTCGCGGGCAATGCGGGTGCGCTCGCTTACAATGGTCATGCGCTCTACTTGCGCGGTGGCTTGCATAAGGTCGGCTTGTAGGGCTTCCAGTTGATAGTACCGGTTGGTTTCCGTATCGCGCACGCTGTGCCGCTTAGCCACTTCCTTTTCCCAAAAGTGTAGCATAAGCCCAACCGCACCACCCAAAAGCACAATAAGCCCAATATAAAAATCCACAAACAAAAATACATAAACCGCAGCAAAAATGGCAAGATACATACCATGATACATGGCAAAAAACAGCGCAACCACCAGCCCAAACGGCATGATAGCTAGGCTAACAGCCACATCTACAACGCTAGACCAGCCAAGTTTTGGCACACGGTGGCGCAGCAATGCCATGCAGCCTAAAAAAAGCATGAGAAAAAAGCCCACTAGGTCGTCGCTGAAAAACCAGCGTACGCCCAGTAGGCAAAGCCCTGCAATTGTGCAGATAAATAATACGATTTTGGGGGAGGAGTGTTCTGACATGGGCATTATCCCCTACGATACTGTGCGCATATCCATTTTATTTCTGTATTCTGCAAAGTCTACATCAACCAATGTAATAATATCGCCCTCATTATGTGGTGGGTGCAGCGTGTCGGGCAAAGGTATTGGTAATCCATCATCTTGACAATCTATGCCAAGCAAGCTAATCGCGTCTCTTGCCATATAAATTGCATGGACGATACTTTCGCCTTGCGTCATTGTATCGAATGTTGGGATATACACGATGTAAGGGGGTGAACTTTCTGTTTTGCTTATGACAACCGGATAAACTTCACGCATAAAACCAACTCCTAAAGGTCATGTTTTTTGATGAGGAACTTTGCGAGGACTTCGTTAATTTCCCTGTGGCGGGGAATTTGTTATTTCCGTTTACCATTGCCGTATATTGTATGGTCGCCGCCCTCCCGAACAAGAAACCAACCTGCTTTTTCAAATCGTTTGATTAAGTCTCTGCGCTTCATTATTTCACCCCATGATAAAAGTATACATACAAAGCGCGTTTCAATCAACTGCCTATCCAACCAAACCCCTTAAAGCCATAACGATAAGCGCTATATCAATAGGTATCCATACGCCCCATATAATGAAGCGCGCAACTAGCCGCAATGGGTTTTTGTTAAGCCCTTTTTTGTAAATAAGAATGGCTGTTACAATGGCAGATACGGTCACAACCAATGATATCAAACACAATACCAAATCTACCACTGTCAAGTTATTGATGACAGTATACCATATGTCCGACGCACTAAGATACGCCAAATCGGTAAAATCTACAGTAACAGGTGCGATTGCTACATATCCAATAATAACAAATACAAGTATGAAGTCTATCCAGTCGATTATATTGTACAGTGTAAGTAATGAGGTGTCTTTATTGTCATGCATATTTACACCAACCTACGCTTACTGCCGTACAGCACAAATGCTATCGCAAACATCGCCATTGCTAAAATGCCAAGCCAGTACATATTTGTGAATTCGCCATAGGTGGTCACTTGTTCAATTGCGCGGGAAGCCCAGTGCGCCGGGGTTATCATGCCAATGTAATAAACAGCGTCAGGTAACATTTGTAGCGGAATCATAAGCCCGCCAAGTAAACCCATTAGCGTTATTACAACAGAAATGCCAGACATGCTTGCTTCCTTATCTTTAAACAAGCAGCTCCACACGAAAGACAAGCCTATAGATGTTGCAGATAATGCAATGTAAACAAGCATAACGCCAATGGTAAGGGTGGTACTCCAGTCGTGCATGATGTTACCAAGCAAACCAATAGCACCGCATACAATTGCCATTGGCAAAATGGCCGCTAGGAAGTTTTGTACCAGGTAGCTACGCAAGGTAACAGGGCCTGCAAGAATGCGCACCAGTACGCCCTCTACTTTATCCTTTTGTATGCTATTTGCCATAATAAACGCGCCAAACATAATGACATACGCAAGCAGATAAAGTTCAAACATCATGTCCCCGCCACCCATGTTTATTCTGTCGGCAAAAACGACTAAACCAATGGGCGCAATGCTGTTTATGATTAGCGAAAGGGGCTTTGTTAGCCCATTCCGCAATGCGTATTTAAAAACAGACATGTTTGTCATATCGAACGCTTCCTTCCAAGTACGGCAACTGCAATGCCAACTAATGCTGTGTAGCCTGCAAGAATGCCATAGTGTAACCATGCCATGCGTGGGCTTGTGCCAAGCATATCACGCACAACAAAGCCGTCTTCGGTATAAAGTAAGTGCCAATTAGCGTTGGCTGCAACTTGTTCGTATACTTGTTCCATTGTATAAATATCAAGGTCGAACGGCAAGGTGCTAAATGACATCCCATTTGTAACTTCCAGCGGGATAATGCCTGCCACAAGCGGCAGGAAGCTTGCTATGCCAATTTCGCCAAACGCAGGCATTGGCATCATGCCAAAGTTAAGTGCCAACAATTGAACAAACGCAAACGCCATCATCACTGCAGTAGTTGTGCCTTTTTTAGGGAACAACAAGAAGCACAATACACCAAACAACGTTGCAAAAATGCCCATTGTTATAAACACTACAGCTACCATAATCAAGTCGAATGTTGCGTTTAGCACAAGCGCACCAAAGGCAAGCACAACTACACTATTAAAAACAGAAACTATAATGCTGGAAAGAATTGCGGCAGTTACAAATTTTTTAAACGGTTGCGGCGATGCCATAAGCCGCCAGCGCATGTCGCTTCTAAATTCCAGGTAAAGTGTGTCGGTAACAATCATGCCGCTAAAAAACATGAAGAAAACTGCCATAGATAGTGTTTGCCCAGTACCAAAAATGCAGAAGCCGTCTATCAAACGGAAGGAATCTTCTACGTTTGACGTCATGGTAAATGTCATTATCGAAATCATAGCCAATGGGAAAAGGATTAACATCCCAAGGTTTACGGGGTCTTTCAACGTGCGCTTTAGATAGTATTTGAGTATCATTGCAATCCCCTCCTTATTCGTCGTCACGCAGTTTGCGCCCGGTGAGTGTTAGGAATACATCTTCCAAGTTTGGTTTATCTGCGGTGATATTTACAACGCCGCCATGGCGCATTGCTACTTCCATAATGCGGTTTAGGTTGCCACTTTCTGCGCCGGAAACGATGAGATATTGGTTGCCGTTTACCGTCACCTTTTTTACGCCAGAAATTGCTTTGATATCTTCTGTTAATGCGTTGGAAGCACTTGCAGCCGTAAGGCGTATGGTATCCTCGTGGCTTGTGCTGCCTACAAGTTCGTCCAGCGTGCCGCTGGCGATGACGCGCCCTGCGTCCATAATAGAAATTTGGTTACATATTGCCTGTACTTCTTCCATGTAGTGGGTGGTGTAGATGATAGTGGTGCCTTCTGCCGCAATTTGCCTTACAGAGTCCAAGATATGGTTGCGCGATTGTGGGTCGATACCAACGGTTGGTTCGTCCATTATGACAAGTTTTGGGCGGTGAACCAGCGCGCAGCCGATGTTTAAACGCCTTTGCATACCGCCGCTAAATGTGCCGGGCTTTTTGTTGGCGCGGTCCGTTAGGCCAATAAATTTGAGTACACGGGCGATATTGCTTTTTAGCTCGCTGCCCCTAAGCCCGTACAGTTCACCAAAATAGCGTAGGTTTTGTTCTGCGGTCATGTCCTTAAAAACAGAAATTTCTTGAGTTACCAGCCCAAGCTGGCGTTTAATGTCGTTGTTGTTAATGTGTTGCTTCTTGCCAAAAACGGTAATCTCGCCAGAGTCTACCGGGATAAGCCCGCACAGCCCGCGTATTGCAGTGGTTTTGCCTGCACCGTTGGGACCAAGTAAGCCCACGATGTCACCTTGTTTAATGCTTAGGTCTAAATGGTCAAGTGCCATGTTTTCGCCGTACCTTTTTACTACGTTTTTCATGTTTGCTATCATAAAAATCGCCTCCTGGAATATTATCCATGTATTTGTTACTTGCTATACATGGATTATGCCAGAAGGCGATTTTATGTGATAGTGACATTTGTCACGAGTTTAATTTTTTATTTGTTGGGGCTTAAGATGTTTTTCCAATCCCGTCTTTCGTACAAAATACGCTCGATATTTACGTCGTGCAACAATTCATTGACCGAGTAAAAAACTAAGTAATTTTTAACAGGCATTGTTCTGTAGCCAAGAGATGCTAAAAAAACATCATCAACAAGCGGGTGTCTTTTTGGCATATGTGATAGCCCCAGCATCGCTTCATGAAATATGTTCAGCATATTTTCGGCTGTTGTCGGGGCTAAAAGTTGTGTAGATATATAAAGTGAAATTTCGTCTAAGTCTTGTTCGGCTGGTTCAGAGAGATATACATTATATTTGTCCATCGTCCCTCTCCTTTGCCTTTTGGCGTAAATCGTGCAAGGCTTCGCCCAGCGGGCGTTTGCGGCCTTCGTTTATGGCAGTGCGCCCTTCGGCAAGTAGGCCGTACAATTCTAGTTTGTTGTTTATCATCTCGTACAAATCAATGCTCATAACTGCCAAGTCGCCCTGACCATTTTTTGTGATAAACACAGGCTCTCTGTTTTTATGGCAAAAATTTGAGATGTCGTTATAGTTATTCCGCAAGTCTGTACTGGATTTAATGGCCGGCATTTAATCAGCTCCTTTTCTAAAGAAATAATACAATAATTTCTTTAGGGCGTAAAGCCCATTTTTACAGCTTTGCCAGTAACCCCTTAATACACTCAAACGTCTTATCGCTAATAACATGCTCAATCTTACACGCTTCCTCGCGTGCAATTGCCTCATCTACGCCGATGGCAATAAGCATGTTGGTAAGCACCACATGCCTTTCGTGGATATCGTTGGCAATTTCTGCGCCTTTTTCTGTAAGGTGGATATTGCGCTCGTTATCTAGGGTAATGTATCCGTTGTCGCGGAATTGCTTCATTATTATGCTAATGGTTGGCTTGGCAAACCCCATATGGTTGGCGATATCTACCGCCCGCACTTTGCCATTTGTGCGCGACAGCACCAGAATGGCCTCAAGATAATCTTCCGCAGACGCTTGTATTTTCACGATATCACTCCTAAAAGTTTCGTTAATGTGGGTGCGAAATTAAACTCGGCGGTGAGTTTTTGTATTTGTGCCAATGCCTTTGGGTTTGTGGTTGCCCGCTTTGCGCGTATCAGTAAGTTTTTGGCGGTATGTTCCAGGCTTGTAAACTCGATAATTTGTGTGTTGTATCCCATATGCTCCAGTAGCTTTGCGCGTATTGCGTCTGTTGCAAGTGCGGCAACTCTTTCTTCTATAATGCCATAGTCGGAAAAAATATCAAGGTTTTGCGCTTTCATTTGGTTGCGCAGCTCGTGCTGGCAACATGGCGCGGCGCAAATAAGGTCGGCTTTCCATTGTATGGCGTTATACAGCGCGTGGTCTGTGGCAGTATCGCAAGCATGTAATGAAATGACAATGTTAAAGCTCTCCGGTTTACCCCAGCTTGTAAGCGGCGGTGCGTCTTGCTTGCCAATGTCGCCAAGTATAAATGTGAGCGACTGGTAGCCGTATTTTTGTGCTGCTTGTGTGCATGTGGCAATGACACTTTCGTTTAAATCTAACCCACAAATGTTTACAGGTAGCCTACGTATCGCCGTAAAATAGTGATATACCAAAAATGTGAGGTACGACTTGCCGCAGCCAAAGTCGATGATGTTTATTTCGCTTTCTATTTTCTTTGTTTCGTCCGCAATAAGCTCTATAAAGCGGTTAATTTGCTGGAATTTGTCGTGCATTTGCGCGGCAATTTTATTTTCCTTTGTAAATATGCCCATGTCTTGCAGTACGGGGATATGCTCCCCTTCCTTTATTATATAGTTTTTCTGCTTGTTGAATGAGCTGCCTATAAAACAGTCTGCTTTTGGCTGATTGGCTACAGCTTTGCTAGATGTCAAAACTTTACCCTTTTTTGTAATGCGTGCACTGTATTCGCGTGTACCGTCCCATGCGGTGTATTGCATAAATTCTGTGCCAAGTAAGCCCTCGATATAAGCTAGTACATCGCCGCTTGCCATGTTTTTATGGAAGACTTGCTTTTGTGTAAATAAATTTGCTTGAAATTTTTCACCGTTTTTAATAATTTCCGCACGGGTATATGTGGCAGTTTTTGTTGGGGCAGACAAAACAATTTTGTAAATGTTAGGGTTAAAAACTTTTGAAAGCATGTGTGACAACCTCTTTCAGCTCGAATATGATAATATGTATAAAAAAATATTGGAGGGGCTGTTATGCCATTCTCATTTAAAATAGAAAAACCAACGGATGTAAAAACCACATTTCAAAACCTAAAAGCCAAGGTAGAAAAGGGCAAGGGCAAGTTGGTTGGCGATGACGCTAGCGGCACCATTTCGGTAAGCGGGGTAGATGGCACATACCAAGTGCTGGATTCTCATATAGAAGTTACCATTGTGCGTAACAGGATTGCGCTATTTTCTAATGCGGTGATAGAAAGAGTCGTGCGCAATATTTTTAAACAAGCATCGGTCTAAACCGGTGCTATTTTTTTTATAATTTTGTGCATTATCACATGTCGTGTATCATTAAAAACACATGATATCAGTCTTATATTGTATAGTAAAAGCGAGAGAACGTGCGTTCGTTTTGTGCAAATTGACTAGCCCGTTGACAATCGCCTTTGCTATGCTTAATATTAGACATTATACTACGAAAATGTCTGAATATATACTATTTACCCGAGAGGACAGTGACCCACATGCAGGAACTACCAAAAACGTACGATAAATCCCGCGAGGGCGAGATTTATACTAACTGGCTGAAGAAGGACTATTTTAAAGCTGTTCCAAACCCAAGCAAAAAACCCTACACAATAATGATGCCACCACCCAACATCACTGCCCAATTGCATATGGGGCACGCCCTAAACAATACGGTGCAAGATATATTAATTCGTTTCAAGCGAATGCAAGGTTATGAGGCTCTGTGGCTACCCGGCACAGACCACGCCGCCATTGCTACCGAAGTTGTGGTAATGAACGCGCTTGCGAAAAAGGGCATTACCAAAGAAAGCCTTGGTCGCGAAGCATTTCTTGAAAAAATGTGGGAATGGAACGAAGAATATGGCGGTACAATTGTAAATCAGCTCAAGAAGTTGGGTGCATCTGCCGACTGGGACAAGTTGCGTTTTACAATGGATGACGGGCTGTCTGCCGCAGTGCTTGAAATTTTTGTGCGGTTATACAACGACGGCAAAATTTATAAAGGCGAACGCCTTGTAAACTGGTGTGTAAAATGCCAAACCAGCATTTCTGATGCGGAAGTAGACCACGACGACAAAGAGGGCGCACTTTACCATTTTAAATATCAAATTGACGGCACAAACGAATATATCGCGTTTGCAACCACCCGCCCGGAAACGATGCTGGGCGATACCGCAATTGCTGTAAACCCAAGTGACGAACGTTACGCTGCGTATGTTGGCAAGCATGTGGTGCTGCCGTTTAACGGCAACAAAATCCCAATTATTGCGGACAGTTATGTAGACAAGGAATATGGCACGGGTGTTGTAAAAATAACCCCTGCCCATGACCCTAACGATTTTGAAGTTGGCGAACGCCACAACCTGCCGCGCGTCAACGTGATGAACGACGATGGCACAATGAATGCAAACGGCGGCCACTATGAAGGGCTTACCCGCGAAGCCGCCCGTACCAAAATAATTGAAGAAATGACCACCAAAGGGCTTTATATCAAAACCGAGCCGCTAACTCACGCTGTTGGTGAGCATGACCGCTGCAAAACTGTAGTCGAGCCGCTGTTAAAACTGCAATGGTTTGTAAAAATGGACGCGCTTGCAAAACCTGCACTGGAAGCATACACAAGCGGCAAATTGCGCTTTAACCGCGACAGGTTTGGCAAAATATATAAACACTGGCTGGACAATATCCGCGACTGGTGTATTTCGCGGCAGTTGTGGTGGGGGCATCGCATACCTGCGTATTACTGCCCGCAGGGGCATATCACGGTAGACGCAAAAATGCCTGCGGCATGTACCACCTGCGGCGACATAAACCTGCGCCAAGACGAAGATGTTCTGGATACATGGTTCTCGTCCGCATTATGGCCGTTTTCGACCCTAGGTTGGCCGGAAAAAACACCCGAACTCGACTACTTTTACCCCGGCAATGTGCTTGTCACCGACCGCGGCATCATCTTCCACTGGGTGGTGCGTATGGTATTTATGGGCATAGAATATATGGGCGAAATCCCCTTTACCGATGTGTTCATCAATGGAACAGTGCAAGACGAACACGGGCGCAAAATGTCAAAATCGTTGGGTAATGGTATTGACCCATTGGAAATTATAGGCGAATACGGCGCAGATGTGCTGCGCTTGATGTTGGTAAGCGGTAACGCGGTGGATAGCGATACGCGCTTTTTCCACGAAAGGCTTGGCCCTGCCCGCAATTTCTTAAACAAACTGTGGAATGCGACGCGTTTTGTTTTAATGAACCTGGATGGAGAAACCGAGTTTAACGAACACGACCTTCAAACGGAAGACAAGTGGATATTGTCCAAGCTTAACCAGCTTGTAAAAGAAGTGACCGAAAAGCTGGACGAACACGAGCTTGGTATCGCCACACAAAAAATATCCGACTTTGCCTGGGACGAATTTTGCGACTGGTATGTAGAAATGGTAAAACCGCGCCTGTATGGCGAAAAGGACAGCCCAAGCCGTGCGGCGGCGCAAGCCACATTGCGTAAAGTGCTCATTACCACTGTAAAACTATTGCACCCAATTACACCGTTTGTAACGGAAGATTTGTTCCTAGCGCTGCAAAGTGGCGAGCCAACTGTAATGCTTTCCAGTTGGCCGCAATATGAAACACAATTAAACAACCCTGCTGCCGAAAAAGATATAGAGCGTGTGAAAGAGGCAGTGCGCGCAATCCGCGCCGTGCGTGCAGATAAGCAAGTGCCGCCGTCGCAAAAAATTACGGTTATTATACAGCCTGTAGATGCCGCCGCCGCAGAACTTTTTGATGGCGCAAAGGCTTTCTTGGGCGCGCTTAGCGGCGCGGCAACGGTGGAGGTTATGGCAATAGACGCAGTAGCACCTGCAGGTGCAATTTCTCTTGTTGTGCCTGGCGCAACGGTTTACCTGCCAATGGAGTCGCTTGTGGACGCAGAAAAAGAAAAAGCCCGCCTTACCAAAGAGCAAAAAAGGCTACAGCAGGAAATTGCCCGTATAGATGGCAAGCTTGTAAACGAAGGCTATATGGCAAAAGCCCCGGAACACCTGATTGCAACCGAACGTGAAAAACGGGAGAATTTTGCTGTTATGCTTGCAAAAGTGGAGGAAGAACTGGCGGGGTTGTAATATTGTTACAGTTGTGTTACAATAATGTGGTTCTCTGAAGAGAACGATTGAATATTTGTTATGTATTGACTTTTATTTACCGCGAAGGTAGCAAGGGTTTTTTGAAGGAAACCTAGCCGCTTTTGCGGTATCTTTTTGTGAAAGTTTATCAAACCTAAAGGAGAAACCAGCATGAAAAAATTATGTATTTGTCTTGCATTAATCCTATGTGTATTACTTATCGCCGCATGTACGTCTAACAATACAGAGCCGGTTGACGTCGCGTATGAATCAACTGAAGAAATTACACCAGACCCGGCAACCGACGAACCAGACGAAGATGATTATCAAGCAACTATTGAGCCCGCCTACCCACTAGTCGGCCACACAATCATACTTTACACAGGTAATATCCGCGGCAACATAGATGCACTGCCGCAGGTAGTGGCACTGCGCTACTATTACGAAGCACAAGGGGCAGACGTTATTCTGGTAGACGTCGGCAACTTTCTGCATGGTACAATCTATGCCACATATGATAGCGGGCGTACCGTTATCGAGCTTATGGATCGGGCCGGTTACGATGTGGTGGCAATAGGTAGCCGCGAGTTTAATTTTGGCACAGGCCGTGTAGGTGTGGAAGCGCACGGCATTATTTTTGAAGACGATTCGCTGGGGCAACTTTTGGAGGAAGCATCATTTCAAGCTGTTTCTGCAAACATAGTTGCCGGAGACGATGCGCTGCACGCATTTGCGCCAAATACAATTGTACAAACCGATGCGGGAGTTACCGTTGCGTTCTTTGGGCTAACTTGTACCGATACGGTTAATCAAGTGTTGGAAGCCAACCTTGCGGGGTTAACGTTCCAAAACCCACAAGAAGTTTTAGACACGCAAATTGCGTATCTTGCGGATAGTGATTTTGTGATTGGGTTGTCTAACACAGGCATGTTTTTGTCACTTGCTGGTGTGGGTATTATAGATATTGATCAAAGCACGGGGCTTACAGTGGGTATTATCGTGCTGGATAATAACACCAACATGATAGTGCAAAATTATACGCTTGGTTTATATGCCGTTCCGCGTGCGCCACGTGTACAAGAATCGGTAGACGTCGCAAGGGCTAATATCCAAGCAGAATTTGCGGCGGTTGCAGTGTCGGAAGTTGTATTAGAAGGTTCTGTTGCAGCGTCGCGTATGGGTGAAACAAACCTTGGTAACCTTTGGACAAATGCACTCTTATGGTTTGCGCTAGAAGGCGGTATCGAAAACTTTTTTGACGAAGATGCGATTGATGCCGGTATAACAGGCATTATGGTAGAACCAGAAAATGTTGTTGCTGTATGGAATGGCGGTAACCTACGCGATTTTATTTACGATGGCGATGTGACAATGCGCGATTTGCAACGCGTACTGCCGTTCCCAAACCGTGTGGCAGTGATGTATCTTACAGGCGCACAACTGCTAGAGCTTTTGGAGGCGGCAACACAGGGGCTGTACTACGGTGGCGACCATTTGCCTGCAACGGCATCTTTCCCACATGTGGCTGGCATAGAATTTACGTTAGATACTACCATTCCGTTTGATGCAGGCGAACCACATGGCAACCACTGGTTTAGAGCCAATTCCCTTAGCCGCGTTACGATAAGCGGCATAAACGGCAACGCGTTTGACCCATATGCCACATATGCGATTGTTACAAGCAACGCAATTTTCAACGGTATGGACTCTAACTACATTAGCCTAGAGCGTTGCCAATACTACAGCACAATAACTTCTGCCTTTGTGGTAGACGCTGTATGGATGTATGTAATGCAGGAATTGGGCGGTATTATTGACGCGCGTTATGCCGCGCCGCAAGGGAGAATTATCATTCAATGAGGCACGAACTAGAACAAGCTATCAACGAACTTGGCAAAATAATTGTAGGCAAACAAGCAGCTTTAACCAAGCTGCTTATTGCCGTTTTAGCGGATGGTCATGTGCTTTTAGACGATGTACCCGGCGTGGGTAAAACCACGCTGGCTACCGCCATTGCAAAAGTGTTAGGCTTGCGGCCTAGGCGTATTCAGTTTACGCCAGATGTATTGCCATCGGATATTGTGGGGTTTTCTGTCTACAGTAAGGAAACGGGTGGTCTTACTTACATGCCTGGTATTGTTTGCGACGCAAACATTTTGCTTGCAGACGAAATTAATCGCACGTCCAGCAAGACGCAATCTGCACTGTTGGAGGCGATGGAAGAGCGGCAGGTGACGGTAGACGGCACATCTCACCCACTGCAGCAGCCGTTTATTGTTATTGCAACGCAAAATAATGTTGGTACAACGGGTACGCAGTTATTGCCGTTTGCCCAGCTTGACCGGTTTCTGATGCGGCTGAGTATCGGTTATCCCGATCTTGATAGCCAGATGGCAATTATCCGCGATAGACACAACACAAACCCGCTGGATAACGCGCGTCAAGTGCTTTCACTCGATGATGTGCGGCGTATGCAAGCAGAAGTCCAAGCCACCACTATGAAAGACAGCGTTATCGCCTACATTGCACGGCTTGCACACCAATCGCGGGTAGATGAACGCGTAGAACTTGGCATTAGCCCACGCGGTGCGCTGTATATTGCCCGTGCGGCGAAGGCACTGGCGTATTTGCAAGGGCGCGATTTTGTTACTCCCGCAGACGTACGCGATGTTATCATGGACGTTTGCGAACACCGTTTAATTTTGCGCCCGCAGGTAAAAGCAGTACAAGTTATAGAAACTTTGCTGCAAACAGTGCCAATACCACAATGATTACACGCGTGGTTTTTGTGCTTTTGTGGATTGTCACAGTTGGGTTATTGCATTTGTTTGGCAACAACATTGGCACGTTTGTGGTGCTTGCGATTTCTGTGGTCGTTCCTGTTTTGGCAGGTGCGTTACTCGCTTGCGTCAAAGCTCGTGCTGTGTTTTTTACGCCGCAGACATGCGAAAAAGGTGGCAGCGCATTGTGCAATATTATGGCTGCAGGGTGGGTCGCAAAGCTGTGTAAAATATCTGCTATTGTGGAATGGAAAAATCTTTTTACTTACGAAAGTGGCATCATTACCACTGTACTTGGGGAATTTGCTATCCCCGCGCCGCACTGCGGTGTGTTGCATGTACGCGTTAATAAGTTGAAAGTTGCCGACCCATTCGGAATTTTTATTCGCGAACTAAAATACGAAACTGACGGATACATTTTTATACCTCCAACGGGCTGTGATGTTACATTACCAATTTTAAACGTTGCCCCAAATCAAGATAGTAGCATATATTCCACCACGCGCCCTGGTCACGATGTAAGTGAAACATACGCAATACGCGAATATGTACCAGGCGACCCTATACGCAGCATTCACTGGAAACTAACCGAAAAACTGGACAAAGTGATGGTGCGCGAATTTGGGTTGCCAATTAGTAACTCTGTAGTTGTGTGGCTGGATGCAGGCCAATCAGCCCAACCAAGTAAATGGGACGCAGCTGGCGAAAGGTTGTACGCCATGATACTTGCACTGTTGGAAGCGGGCATACGGGTTGGGGTTGGCTGGTATGCAGAGGGAGACCGTGCGGTTGAAATGGGCGTTGCTAGTCAAGACGATACCCTAACTGCTGTGCAATTGTGTTTTACTAATGCGCGGCATGGCGTGCTTTCGCCGCCACAGCAAAGTACAGCGTTTGAGCATGTGATTATAGTAGCCCCTGGGGGTGAACAACAATGATAAAAGCTGCCATTTTGCTTATATGTATAGTTGGTGCTTTTTTGTCGATGCTGGAAATTTCATCATTGACTATCGTCGTGGTTTCGCCATTAGATAGTTTCCGTGCGTTGTTTAACCACATTTTTTCCATTAGCGAACAGCATCAATCTTATGAATACGTGCGTTTTGTTACCCCCAGCGATAATTATGAAAACTATATTTTTATTGCAATAACTATTTTGGTAGTTGCAGTTGCCGCCTTTATTTTTATTTTACATAAGCGCAAACCGCAAGTAATGGGTGCGTGTGTCTTTTTGTTATTTATTGGCCTTCAAGTTTATTTTGGTTTTTTTGCCGTACCCTTCTGGAATATCGCGCTTTTTATAGTCATTGCTATTTTATCTTTACAAGATGCAAAATTAAAAATACTCGCCCCAACTATCGCGGTAGTTGTAATTGCTGCAGTGCTTATTTTCCCCGGGCAAAGCTCAGCCCTTGCACTGTTTAACGAAAATATCCGTGATAGCTTTGGCAATATGCAAGAGCGCACATTGCCAACCGACCCGCAGGACATCGCAACGTCACCGCTCCCGCAAGACGCACATTTGCAATATACTGGTGCAGGGTCAGGTGGGCATGGGTACGAGATTTATGAAATAGAACACTTTGCGGGTTCGCAAATTGGTGCAGCTATCGGGCAAAGGTTGTGGTTACTGTGGCTTATTGGGCTTGCTTTTGTTGCTGGGTTTATTGTAGCGTTTATTTTGCGGCTTGTAAGTGCGTTTAAACGCCGCGCGGCTTTTGATTCTGCCGATTGTGCAAAGGCAATAGATGTTATGTTCAAGCATACTATGCAATTGCTGGCGCGCCTTGGTGTACCACCGCAAAATGTTCCGTATTCTCAATATCCATTGGTGTTTTCGCCAGAGTATACCGCAAATTACAAAATCATTGTGGGCATATGGGAGCGTGCGGTGTACAGCAGCCACGCAATGACAGAGACAGACAAGAATCATGTAAAAAAGTTTTTGGAAGAAACGAAGAAAAAGGTATCGGTGTATATCCGTATTGGGCTATTCTTGAAAAAGGAAGCATCGGCAGGTGTAGTGTTGCTACTTCTGTTGCTTACACTAACCGGCTGCCGTATGCGCATTGTCGAGGTCGCAGAGGGTGAAACGCAAATTGATATTTATGATTATCAAGAAGAAATACCCGAGCCAATAGTAGACCCGTTGGCATACATTGCCGCTTATACGCCCCAAGGCGAAGCACTTGATGGCGTTGACACCGTAGGTTATATAGAGCAGGAAACCCCAACAGACGTGCCTGGCGAAACCGCCCTAGACGACGGCGGTGACGGTACGTTGGGGCTTATCATCGACCGTTACACAGGTATTTTAAGTCGCGGGCTTGGTTCCCTTTTCGAGTGCCAGCGGCTATATGTATATTTTGAAAGTTTGCAAGCGTACCACACTGTCAACCGTTTTAGTGCCGAACATAGGTTGATCATAGATTCTGGCGGACATAATGTAGCTGCAATGCGGGGGAACAATTCCCTTACGGTAGATACAGGTTGGGTGCAAAGGCGCAACCCTGCGGTAATTGTGCGTGTGGTTGGCTCTGATATGTTGGGTGCAAATGTGGCAAGCCCCGCGCGTGCACAGGCTATCCGCAGCGAAATTTTGCAACGTCCATATTGGGACGGTATAAATGCTGTGCTGCACAGGCGCGTGCTTGTGCTATCGGAAGAGCTGCTTGCAACGGAAGAAGGGCGACTGGTGGCAAAACTATACATGGCAAGCGTTATGTACCCCACATTGTTTGCGGATATTGATGTCGCAGAACTTGTACGGCAAGTGTATGGTGGGGCGGGCGTTTTTGCGGTAAAATAATCTTCTAGCCATTTTATTTTTGAAAGGAAACTCATCATGCAAAAAATCTACCAAAATGCAACACAGCTTGTAGGTGCAACACCCATGTTGCTGCTTTCAAACCTGGCAAAAACACACAATATAAATGCCAATATTATTGGCAAACTGGAAAGCTTTAACCTTGCAGGCAGTGTTAAAGATAGGATTGCCCTGTCTATGATAACCGACGCCGAGGAGCGCGGGCTTTTGAATGCACACAGCATTATCATAGAGCCAACCAGTGGCAACACAGGTATTGGGCTTGCCGCTATTGCTGCAGCAAAAGGTTACCGCGTTATTTTTACCATGCCGGAAACAATGAGCCTAGAGCGGCGCGCCCTATTAAAAGCCTACGGTGCAGAGCTGGTGCTTACAGACGGCGCAAAAGGAATGCGCGGCGCAATTGCCAAAGCAGAAGAGCTTGTGACAAACACGCTCAATGCGTTTATGCCCGGGCAATTTGACAACCCGGCAAACCCAGCCATCCATATAAAAACAACAGGGCCGGAAATTTGGGAAGCCACAGACGGTAATATCGACATATTTGTAGCAGGTGTTGGTACCGGTGGTACAATAACAGGTGCCGGAGGGTTTCTAAAAACAAAAAAGCCGGACTTGCATATAGTAGCAGTAGAGCCCGTAGATTCGCCTGTGCTTTCTGGTGGCGCGCCAGCCCCGCACAAGATACAGGGCATTGGTGCCGGGTTTGTGCCTGCAATTTTGAACACAACAATTTATAATGAGATTATACAAGTTGCAAGCGATGACGCTTTTGAAACAGGCCGCGACCTAGCCCGTACAGAGGGACTTTTGGTTGGCATATCCTCTGGCGCGGCGGTATGGGCAGCAATGCTGCTTGCTGCCAGGCCTGGGAATGCAGGCAAAAACATTGTGGTTATCCTGCCGGATACAGGCGAGCGGTATCTTTCTACAGCGATGTTTGCGTAATTTAGGAGTGAAATTTTGAAATTAATAAAGCTTTGTAAAATAATACGCCGCCAAGACCCGGCAATCCGTTCCGGTATAGAGGTACTCTTATATCCCGGTTTTTGGGCAATGTTCTACTACAGTATTGCCAGCAGGTTTTATAAAATGCGGCTATACTTCCTATCTAGAGCGGTATCTCAATGCGCGACGTTTCTTACTGGTATAGAAATACACCCGGGTGCAAAAATTGGCACGGGTGTTTTTATAGACCACGGTACAGGCGTTGTTATTGGCGAAACCAGCGAGATTGGAGATAATGTGACTATCTATCATGGTGTAACATTGGGTGGCACCGGCAAAAGTGGTGGAAAACGTCACCCGACTGTTTGCAGTAATGTCGTTATTGGCGCGGGCGCGCTAATTCTTGGCCCTATTACAATTGGCGAAGGGGCAAAAATTGGTGCTGGTGCAATTGTGGCAAAAGACGTACCGCCAAACAGCACGATTGTTGGCGAGCTTGCAAGAAATACAAAAGAAGAGCGATCGGTAAGGACAGAAATATCACAGCTTAATAAGCGGATAGAGGAATTGGAAGCGTTGCTAAGGAAGTAGATTTATTTCCGCCTATACAGCCGCTTGATTTCTTCTTTTGTAATGCATCCTGTTAGCATTACCCCTGCTAAGTATACTGCTAGTAATACCCCAATGCTCACTACAAGCCCAAAACGCAACCCTGCTGCGTCCAAAATCCAGCGTGTTGCAATAAGTCGTGCTGTAAACCCCGCTGCTGCCGCGGCAATAAGAGGCTTTATCATCCATTTTGTGTATTCCATTTTAATTGGCATATATGCACTCACTTTGCGCAAGCCCAGCGCAATAACTACCAATAAGCTGACAAGCCAGCCAAAAATGTAACCAGGTAACCCAAACTGCGGCACAAATATATAAATAAAACCAATGCTGATGGCAGACGATAACAAGCTATTGCGGAAGATAAACATCTGGCAGCCAAGCCCATTTAATATACCAGAAATTACAATTTGCATATAAATAAACGGACACATAATGCCCAGCAGGCGCAGCATTAGTCCAAGTGGTTGATTATAAATTGCCATGCCTAACTCGTGGGAAAAAAATACAAACAACGCCGCGGCACCCATCCCTGTGATAGACGCAAAAAGCAGCGATTTTGATGCAATGGTAGAAACTCCGCGCAAATCCTTAGTTGTTACAGCTTCCGATACTGCTGGCACAAGCGTAACACTTAATGCGGTTAGTACCGCTGTTGGGAAAAATATTAGCGGCATTGCCATGCCCGAAATACGCCCAAATTCACTAATTGCCTCTGTGTCGGTAAGCCCAAACATTTGTAGACGTTGCGGGATAAGTACGTTTTCCCATGCAGAAAGCAGCGACCCTGCAACACGGTTGCCTGTAAGCGGCAATGCCATACCCAAAATAAGCATCAGTGTTTGTGTAGATGTTAGCGTTGGGCGCCCCTTTGGTGGGCGTTTTTTTCGTCTAAACTTGTATGCTGCAAACACAAATGCACAAGAGAATATTTCCTCTACAACAATTGCGACAAGGGCAACTGCTGCGGCGTACTCTAGCCCGCGTGGTACAAACCGCGCCGCAAGCAGGTATACAATTATCATGCGGACAATCTGTTCTAGCACTTGGTTAAGGGCGGGTATTTTTGCTTCTTGTAAGCCAATAAAATACCCGCGCATACATGTACCCGCGGCCATAAATGGGAAGGCGAACGACAAAATTTGCAAAGGTAAAAGCGTACGCATGTCGTTGAAGAAATGCTGTGCCAGAAGCGGTGCCCCAAAATACAGGCTTGCAGAAAGTAGAACGCCCAGCAAGGTTGTAATAATAACAGACTGCCGCAACATGCGCGACATATTGCCATACTGCCCGCGCGCGCGCTCCTGTGCCGTAAGCTTAGAAACTGTAGTATTAAACCCCGCGCAAGAAATGCTCCATGCCAGGGCGTACACAGGCATTATAAGCTGGTATAGCCCCATGCCTTCTGCACCCATAAGGTTTGACATGTATATGCGGTAAACAAAGCCCAAAATGCGCGTTGCTACCCCTGCTAAAGTAAGGATTAACGCGCCTGTTAATATGCGTTTTCGGTTGATGTTGGCCACCTCCAAAGTTTCTGTTTCATAAATGTATATGAACTTTGGTGGCCTGCCATGCTAACCGCAAAAACTTTGCCAAGCTTGCGTTTACTATTTGCGTTTGGCCGGTTTTAATGTATAATACAATGACAAAGCATTAGGACTTTATCGTTGTTTTATATATTTACACGAGGTGAATAATATGGACTATTCCAGTTTAGGAACAAGGCGAAATAAACGTAAGCAAAACCCACACACCGCAAGGATGCGCAATAAAGTTGGGTTGTTGGTGTTGCGTGTCACTATGGGGCTGGTTCTTATTGCGGGGTTTGCTGCATTTGGGGCTTTGGCAGGCTTTTATTTGGCAATACTAGATGCCGCAGAAGAACTTGACCATGACTTGGTTTTTACAGGATATCAGAGCTCTGTTATTGTATGTGCGCGTACAGGGGAGGAGCTTTTGCGCTTACACGGCGGGCAAAACCACGAGCGTGTTACGTTTGACCAGATACCAGACCATGTTATTAACGCCTTTATTGCTATAGAAGATGAACGTTTCTGGGAGCATAACGGCATAGACATACGTGGAATGGGGCGTGCTATTTATAGGCTAGTGCAATCTGGCGGCGCAAGAACAGAGGGCGCAAGTACCATTACCCAGCAGCTCATCAAAAACATGTTGGGGCATTTCGATTCCGACTTTGTTACAAAATTGCAAGAGCAATATCTTGCGGTTAACTTTGAGCGCGACCTTACAGAGCAACTTGGCTGCCGTCAACTCGCTAAGGAATTTATTTTAGAATCGTATCTTAATATCATAAACCTTGGGCGTTCTAACCAAGGCGTGCAAGCAGCGGCACTGTTTTATTACGACCTTAACGTGTGGGAACTTTCTATTGTGCAGGCGGCAACTATTGCTGCAATAGCGCAAAATCCAACCCGTTTCCCACCAGACACCAGGCCGGAAGATAACTGGCGCAGGACGGTTTTGGTACTCGAAAACATGCTTCGCCTAGAGTTTATCACCGAAGAAGAATTTTATGAAGCGATGAATTCTAACGTGTATGATACTATTTTTCGTGTAGAAGGCGGCGGCACCCGTCCAATAATTTCGCCATTTGACTGTTTTACCAATGCGCTTATAGAAGATCTTATTGCTGACCTTGTGCGCGTACACGGCATCACTACCGGTATGGCAGAGCGACTGATTTATTCAGGGGGGTTACGCATTTACGCTACACAAAACCAGGAAATGCAAGCCATTGTAGATCGCGTTTTCCTAGATCAGACATACTGGCCTGATTCGGACTTTACTATAGATATCGAATTTAATTTTTCCATTTATAATACTGTCACCAACCAAACCAGGCATTACCGTGTAAACCGCACTGTGCGTAGTATGGAAGAGGCCGAGGAAGCGATGGCGGCCATTCTGGCAGAACGCATGACAGAGCAAGACGAGGTGGTACGGGAAAATGCATTTTTTACGCCACAACCTCAGGCCGCGTTTGTATTGTTGGATCACCACACAGGTCATGTGCTTGCCATACGCGGCGTGCGTGGTGAAACCGGCGCAAACCGTACTTTAAATCGTGCAACGCAATCTACACGCCAGCCGGGTAGCCAGCTAAAGCCAATTGCAATCTTTGGCCCTGCTTTTGATATGGGTATTATGCAACCGTCAACTGTTATTGATGATGTGCCGTTTACTCATATAGACCCATGGGGTGGCCCATCTTGGACGCCGAATAACTGGTGGGCTAGAAGCTTAGGTTTCGAGGGGCTTTCTACAGCGCGTCGTGCTGTGTACCGCTCTATGAACGTAGTGTCTGTACGCGCAACAATTGACCAAACAATGCCACATGTTGGCCTGGACGCAATGTTTGACTACATGCGTCGCATGGGTTTTACCACTTTGGTAGAAGGCCGTGATGGCCCTGCGGTTGCGCTTGGCGGTATGACATATGGCGTGCGCCTTATAGAACTTGCCGGCGCGTACGGTATGGTTGCAAATGGCGGGCAGTTTAACCGTCCGGTGCTGTACACCATGGTGCTTGGGCCAAACGGCGAAATAGTGCTGGAAAACCCGCACAACCCAACGCAAGTATTACGTGATACCGCCGCATACTTGTTGCTTGATACCATGCGCGACACTATGCGCATGACAGGTGCAACGGGTTTCCAAATAAACTGGATTGGCGAAGGTAGCCAACAAATGCGTCAAGACATTCCTGTTATGGGTAAAACGGGTACAACTACAGACAATCGTGACCTTGGCTTTTCTGGTTCTACGCCATATTTAACGGCAGCAATTTGGATGGGTAACGATAATAACCACCGTATGACTAGCGGTGTTGCAGGCTATCACCTTAGGGCGTGGCGCGCTATCATGCAGGAGATACACCAAGATTTGCCTGCCATGCGCTTTGAGCGCCCGGCAAGGATTGTGGGTGGTATAGCAATATGTTTAGATTCTGGCATGTTGGCGACAGACTTATGCCGTCAAGACCCACATGGCAACCGTGCCCGCAATGAAATTTTTGATGCGCGTTTTGTGCCTGTACACTCTTGTACGGTACATCAACTTGTAACTTATTGCGAGGTTCACGGTCATGCTGCCGGGCCATATTGCCCACCGGAAACACTTGTTACACGTGTTGGTCTGGTGCGTCCTGTTCCTATACCAGACCCTACGGTTTTGGTACAAGACCGCTGGCGCGAGTTACCTGAACTTGCGTTGCAAGGTATAATTTGCGATTACCACCAAGCACCTGAACTGCCACCGCCTCCCCCGCCACCATCACCACCCGCGCAGGATGACTGGTGGGATTGGTGGAACTGGGGTAATCAGCAGCAGCCCGACAGCTCTGACCAAGATTCCTGGAGTTATGACGAGTAATGGAATTTAACCATGTTTCTGTAATGCCGCAGGAAGTTATAGAATCCCTAAACTTTCTGCCGCAGGGCGGTATATATGTAGATGGTACGCTGGGCGGCGGTGGTCATTCCAAACTTATTTTGGACAAGCTGCCACCCAGCAGCCGTCTTATTGGTATCGACCGCGACCAAAACGCAATAAATGCCGCAACATCATATATTACAAGGCAAAATTTCCAGGCTGTGTTAGGCAACTTCCACGACATGCCGCAAATTTTGCAAGGGTTGGGCATCGCTGGGGTAGACGGAGTTCTTTTGGACTTGGGTGTTTCGTCTCACCAATTAGACACGCCCGAACGTGGGTTTTCGTACCGTTTTGATGGGCCACTGGACATGCGTATGGACGGTACTTCCGGTTTTTCTGCCTATGACATTGTGAACACATATACAGAAAAAGAATTGGCAGATATTTTCTTTACTTATGGGGAAGAACGGCACTCGCGTCGTATTGCGCGTGAAATATGCGCCGTGCGTTTAAACAAGTCTATTACCACTACACTAGAACTGGTAAGCATCATAGAAAAAGTGACCCCCCGCCCCAAATATGGCGACCCACATCCCGCAATGCGCACGTTTATGGCAATACGCATCGCTGTAAATGACGAACTATCCCCGCTTGGGGATGTATTGATGAACATAATCAATTGCCTAAACCCGGGGGGACGCATTGTGGTTATAACATTCCATTCGTTAGAGGATAGGATTGTTAAAACCACATTTGCGAAAATAGCGTCGCCATGCGATTGCCCGCGCGATATCCCGTATTGCGTGTGTGGTAAGACACCCGGGGTAAAAATCATTACAAAAAAACCATTGCTTCCCACACAGGAAGAGCTTGCGAAAAACCGCCGCGCCCATAGTGCAAAGCTTAGGGTGGCACAAAAAATTTGAGGTGACATATGCCAAGTTCAAATGCGCGTCGTGTAGAACAAGATACACAGCCAAGGCGGCAGAGTGATTTTAGGCGCGATAGGTCGCGTCGTAACACCATCAACGCAAAGCACCGCAGGCAAGAAGTAGAAGCTAAAAAAGTAAATGACGCCGCAATTGCCAAACCTCCTAAATTACGGGCAATGCAGTTTAGGTTCCCGATACAATATATTGTGTCGTTGGCAATAATTTTTGCGTGTGCGTTGCTTATGGTATTTTCCGTCGCACAAAACTCTGGCATAGAAACTCAAATTAGGCTTGCAAACCGCGATACCCATAGGTATCAAGATACCAATAACGCAATGCGCACACAATTGGGCGGGCGTTATACTTTAGAAGAAATAGAATATATCGCGTTCCACTACCTTGGCATGTCGCATCCAGATCCTTCTCAGATTATAGAGATTAATGTGCCGCGTCAAAGCCATGTTGTACTTAATACTGCTGGTAATACACAGCAGCAGAATAATTCTTTTTTCCGTGATATACGGGAATTTTTAGGCAGTGTTGCAAATACCATATTTGGAGGCAGCCAATGAACCCAAATAATAGGCGTGACAAACGCCAGCCTACCACGCATCAATTAAAAAGAGTAAAAGGCACACCAAAGCAACAGCGTAATAACCGCGTCAAGCTTTTGGGTATAGCCATCACATGTCTTTTTATCGCGCTTTGCGGGCGCATGTTATACATACAAATTGTGCATGGTGCAGATTATAGTGTGCGGGCAATGCGCCAGCAAACAAGGGATAGGTTAGCAAGTGTTAGCCGTGATATTCAGCCCGCACGCGGCTCTATTATGGACAGGCATATGCAGCCCCTGGCAAGTAGTGTTTCTGTTTTTGAAATTTTTATAGATGTAAATCTTTTGCACCGCGAGCGTAACTTAAACACCACCGCAAGCCGTGAATCGTTTGATGACCACATGGAGGCATTAATCTATCATTTGGGCATATCAAGGTGGGATTTGGACACTATTTTTGCCACAGACTCGAATGGTAACCTGCTGCGTCCTACCTACCACCGCATAGTTGCAAGAGAAGTGGAGGCAAGTGTTGCACTACATTTGCGTACCAATTACCGCCATATCCATGCGACAGAAACTTCGTTACGCTGGTATCACGACCCATTCTTTGCACCGCAAGTGATTGGTTTTGTACGTGGCGATGCGATGTGGGGATTAGAATCTTTTTTTAACGAACAGCTTATCGGTAGTGCTGGGCGCACATTTATGGTGCAGGGCGAAATTGAAGAAATTGCAGTGCGCGACGGCTTTACGTTGGTTACAACACTGGATAGTGATATACAACATGCCGCACAAAACCTTGTAAACCAAACATTTTTGGAGATGGATGCCGGTTTTGTTGGTGTTATTGTAATGGATCCCAACACTGGGGAAATTCTTGCAATGGCGCAGGCACCCACCTTTTCCGTAACAGAACCATTTAACCCGGATTTTATAACAGACCCTCGGTTGCAATACAATTGGGAGTTCCTTACCTATGGCCAGCGCCAAGACGAAATGATGCGTATGTGGCGTAATTTCCATACCACGCGTTCTTACGAGCCTGGTTCTATTTTTAAACCGATTGTTATTGCTGCCGCGATAGAAGAAGGCGTGTTAGACCCTAACGCAATGTTTTTTTGCGGGCGCGGCAAGCATGTAGCTACTGAATGGATACCATGCTGGACGCACCACGGTAGCCTTAGCTTAACCGAAGTGATATATCGTTCTTGCAACGTTGCTATGTTTTATATTGTGGAAATGCTTGGCCGCGACGACTTTTATCGCTATCGTCGCTACTTTGGTTTTGGCGAGCGCACAGGTATAGACTTGCCAGGCGAGTTTGACGTTTCTCATCCTTCTGTTATGTACCCGCTAAGCCGCCTTGGCCCGGTAGAACGGGCAACAAGCTCTATGGGGCAAGGGTTTAACGCTACATCTATACAGTCTATTACGGCATATGCTGCCCTTATTAACGGCGGCAACATGTTGCAACCATTTTTGGTGTCACAAGTTGTAGATAATTTTGGAAATGTAGTATATGAAACGCAGCCGCATATTGTGCGCCGTGTCATTTCGCAAGAAACATCTGATTTTGTGCGCCGTCAAATGCAATATACAGTATCCGCAGATGGTGGGACAGCGCGTTCCTCGCGCATACCCGGCCATACAATTGGCGGTAAAACAGGTACAGGCGAGCAAGGCCGCGCAGATGATATTGTTTCTTTAACATATGTTGCATTTACCCCGGTAGAAAACCCGGAGTTTTTGGTGCTAATGGTCGTAGACCGCATTTGCACGCATTCATATGGCGGCGCGGGAAATGAGCTTGGCCCTAGGGTTCGTCGCTTATTTGAAGAGGTTATCAGCCTACGTGGATTACCGCCGTCCGATATCGGTGACGACATAACCCCGTGGCAACCGACCCATGCCGGTGGTCTTATGCCGGATTATAGCGGACAGCGACTTATAACTGCTGTACAAGACCTTAGTAACCGCAGTAGCGGTGGCTTCCAAGTGATTGGGCAGGGTGCAGTTGTTTCGCATACCATACCTGCGCCGGGTGTCGCTATGCCGCAAAACTCTACCGTGTTTTTCTATATGGAAGCAGGTACGCGTATAGAAGGTCAAATGGCCATTGTGCCAAATATAGTGGGGTTAACCGTAGAGCAAGCCGAACTTGTGTTGCGCGAGGCCGGATTGCCTACCGTATTGCGTGAAACAAGTACGCCTGCACCAACAATGACCCAAGGTACGCCACGCACATCTAACCGCTTAACCGCCGAAGAACGGGAGCAAGCCAACAACGGCGTGCAAGGCGGTGCGGCTACACCGCTGCAATATGTAGTTACTGTGCAGTATCCGTCCCCGGGGACAGAGGTAGAACGCGGTACAATGGTGATGATTAGAGCGCGGTAAGATAGGAGCTGCAAAAATGTATAAACATCATCAAGATTCTATCCGACATATGATAACGCACTATCGCCAAAATGCGGAAATTAAGGCACTATTTCTTGTTGGCTCTGTAGCTACAGGTACCGCGAGGCCGGATTCAGACTTGGACGGCGTGGCTATCATATCGCAAGAAGCGTATGAACAAAAAAAGGCGGCCGGTGCCACATTGGAAGTGCATCATGACAAATGCACATATGACGGTGGGTATTTTGATATTCATTATCATACGCGTGAGGATTTGATACGTTTTGCGCAAAGCGGTTCTGAACCTATGCGCAACCTGTTTACCGCCGCGCAAACTCTTTTTTGCAACGAAGCGGATTTGCCACAACTTGTGACGGCTATACCCGTTTTCCCGGTCGCCGAAAAAGCGGCAAAACAGTTGCGTTTTTATTGTACGTTTAAAATGTTTTACACATATTTTTGGAAAATTTGCAAACCCGAAGGTTTTATGCGCTTCCATGTGGCGGATGGTATGATTTTTAACCTGTACCGTCTTATATTGCTGGAGAATGAAATGCTGTTCCCATCTATGCGCAAATTGGAAGAAACGGTAATAGCCGCACCCAACAAGCCCGACGGCATTGTAGAACTTTGCCACCGTTTTATGCAAACCCTTGCCGATGAAGACTGTAACGAGCTGGTAAAACAGTATGAAGCTTGGACATCTTATGACTACCCAAAAGAGCACAGCATTGTTATGAACAATTTTGCAGACCAGTGGGAGTGGAACTAATGGTTAAAACGCTACGCACCAGACCTGTATTTTATAGTGTTATTGCCACTTTGGTATTGTCGATTATTTTTGCTGTTGGTATGGCAACTTTTCAATTTGCAGCAGGTGTGGCAATTGTAAATATCGCAATTGCGGCACTTGCTATTTTTATGCTGGGGGTTATTAATGAAACCAACGGCTTCAGACACGTGCTTAGAGCAGACGGTTTTGCAAAAGGTTTGGTGGTATTGATACCTGTTGCTGCGTTTTTTATTTTTGGCGCGGTGGTTAATGCAATTGGTACAACCTATGTAGGCTTTGGGGATATGAGTACGCTATTTTCTGATATTTTTGTGCAAATAACATCGGCTTTTATGCAGAATGTGCTGTTTAGGGGTTTGCTTGTTACCGCAGTGTTGGTTAAGTATAGCCAAACAGAAAAGGGGCGGGTAAAAGGCGTGTTTATAGCTGCCGCAATGTATCTTATTGTATATATCCCCATGAATTTGATGGGCGGTAGCATTAGTTTAATGCAGCTGATAAATACAATGGTTGCAGGTGTAGGCATGTGTGCGGCGTATATGTATTCTAAAAATTTGTTGAGCCTTATTGCACTGCAAGCAGCTTGGATGGTTGCCGATGTGGTTATTGGGCATATAGCCGAAGGAGGGGGTGCAGAAATTCCGCTATTGGCATTGATTCCATTGCTGCTGATACTCGTTTGGATAGTGGTATTTGCGGTTAGGTTTAGCAAACGCGCAGAGGTGTTTGAATTTAATAGACGTGTATAAGTATTTTTTGATCCAAAACAATTATGTGTAAAAAACCGCGCGATGCGCGGTTTTTTATTTACTTTTGACTTAACAATTTCTTGAAATCCTTACGCTTGCGCAGCTTTGCAAGAAATGGAGTGTTTTGCAACCACTTTAGTGTATCGCTGATGTCATGCCCTGTGCGCTTTTTACATGCAAGGAAGGCTGCATAATATTCGTATGCTTTATCGTGTTGCCCTTCCTGGTTTAGCACTTTGCCGCCCTCGTGATACACTGCCGCAATATATGAATACGCCTGTACATATCCGGTTGCTTTGATATAGCCTTCTATCGCGGAAACCAGTGCGGTTGTAGCGGCAATGCGTTTCTCTACACTGTCTTGCGTATACCAAATAACCTTGCCAGCTTTGTTGAATGCAAAGTCTAATAGCTCGGTTAAATTTTTGTTGACCCAGAACCTAAACTGGTCGCTGTTTTTTTCGTGAAGTTGCTCCAGCCTATGCCCTTTGGTGTCGTACCAGCTTGGGAAATCGTTAAAACAGGCGATAGCCTTCTCGTACTCGCCACGTGCCTTATAAATTTTTGCTAACACATGTGTCGCACCATAGCGGACGCTGGTTATGGTGCATTCGTCCAAAATGCGTTGACACAGTGGGATAACCATCGTAATGTCCGGCAAGGTTTCTCTGCGTTCCCATTTGCTAACTGCCGGGGCAGATATATTTAAATATTCTGCCAGTTTTTCTTGCGTGATATTTTTTGCTTGTCGCAAACGTTTGATATTTTCTCCAATATGCATGGTTGTACCTCCGTGTTTATTAAGAACAATTCATCTGCAAATGTAACCGTATTATACGGAAGCTATTCCTTATACGCCAGCACCTGTTGGGCTATGCCATTTAACTGTGAGTTAAATTTTTCACCGTGTACTCATTTATGTGTTTTTCTGGTAAGATTAAGGCGCAAAACAACTATAAAGGAGCATAAAGCCCATGAATAACCGCATAACCAAATTAGTTTTTGCAGACATTTACCCCTTATACGTGCAAAAAGTAGAGCGCAAAGGGCGTACAAAAGCCGACGTGGACACCGTCATTTGCTGGCTTACCGGGTACGATGACGCCGGTCTTGCCGCGCAAATTGAAAACAGAACAGACTTTGAAGCCTTTTTTGCAAATGCACCGCAGGTTAACCCCAACGCGGATAAAATTAAAGGGGTAATTTGTAGTGTGCGTGTAGAGGAAATAGACGACCCGCTAGTGCAACAGATACGCCGGTTGGACAAGCTTGTAGACGAAATTGCAAAGGGCAAGCAAATGGAAAAAATATTGCGAACGTAAAAAGCTATAGTATACTTTTAAAGGTTCGAGAATAAACCGTAAAAAAGGAGAAAATAGCAAATGAAACGTATCGCTTTGATTGCGCTGCTGGCAGTTGGTACACTGTTGCTGGCCGCATGTAGCCCTAGGGATGTTATTTCCGTAGAGGAATTTACAACCCGCATGGAAGGCGCGGGGCATGATGTCATAGACCTCACAGAAGGGTTTGCTCACATCCCCGGTATGGTGGCATTTGTATTTGCAGATGCCGGCGACTTTGATGTAGAGTTTAGCGTGTGGGAAACAGAAAGTGCCGCTAGGCTTCAATTTAATAACATACACCGCCAGTTAGAAGATGCCGCAGGTAACACCCGGTCTTACAGGAGCACTAGCGTGGCAAATTTTAACCGCTTTACACAAACAACCAGCGGCCGTTTTGAAGCATTGGTGCGGGTAGAAAATACGCTTTTGCTGATAGAGGCAAGTTCTGGACAGCGGTCTGCTGTTGAAGCGGTGCTGGATTTACTGGGGTATTGATGTTGTAAAATTTATCTTTAGAAGCAATAAATCGCCACAGGAATATGCCTGTGGCGATTTTTATTGCCTAATTACCTAAACACTTTGCATAAGCTTCACATGGGTTTTACATTGGCTTGATTTCGACTTTACATAGTCTTGTTATAGTATGTTTAAGCAAGACACTGGCTGGAGGTATTATGTTAAACCACAATCAAAAGCTACCTAAAATCATTTTTTTCTTGGTGACAGCATTGGCAATGGCGGCCATGGTTTGGTTTGGCTCCAGCGCCAATGTGGGGATTGGGCGCAACCCACTGCCTGGTTCGGAATTCCCCCGTGGGCGTGTTATCGAAAGCATGGAACGGCAAGGGCAGCAAGTGTTGCTGGTAGAAATTTTGTCTGGGGAACATCGGGGGCTGGTTGCCGAGGTGCGTAATATTATTTTTATTGACGCAGCGGTAAATCCGCAGGCTGGGCAAACTATCATTATTCACTTTGATTACCATGGCAACGGCAATTATTCTGCCCATGTTCACAGCTATGTGCGGGATACTGCAATTTACATAATTGTTGCTTTGTTCCTGGTGTTGATTGTGGCAGTTGGCGGTAAAAAAGGCATTAGTTCTGCCTATGGGTTGGTTTTTACATTTGTTACGTTGTTGTTTTTACTGATACCCGCCATTATGCAGGGTGGCTCGCCCGCATTTTTGACTATATTGGTTTCGCTATTAATCACATCTGTTTCCTTGATAGCCATTATGGGCTTCGAGAAAAAAACATGGATCAGTATCATCGGCACGTCCATTGGCATTGCGTTCTACTGCCTGTTCTACGCTATTATTTCTGGTGCGCTTAATATTAGTGGTGCAAATATTCCGGAAATGAACCAATTGGCAGGGCTGGGATTCACAGACATGGCAAACCTTACGCAACTGCTATTTTGCGGCATCTTAATTGCATCGTTGGGTGCTATCACAGATACCACCGTTTCGGTGGCCTCTGCCACGGCAGAGCTTAGCAAAGCAAATGCAGGCCTTGCGTTTAAGGACTTACTAAAATCTAGCATGGGCGTGGCGCGGGATTGTGTAGGTACATCTGCAAATACACTAATACTTGCTTTTACAGGTACATTTTTTGTGACATTAATCATGTTTGGTTTGTTCGAGCTTAACTATACGATGTTAATCAACCGTATAGATATTGCAATCGAGGTGTTACGTGCGATATCGGCTTCGATTGGTATGATTTTGTGCGCGCCAGCTACAGCGGTGTTGTGTTCCTATGTATATCGTTCCAGACGCGCTTAACCTGCAAACAAAGTTTGCATTTAAGATAAAAAAATTCCTTATGGAGGGAAAAATGTTGAGTAAAATCAGAAACCATCGTGTTTCAAAAAGCGTTGTAGCATTGTGCCTTGCGGGACTTATGGTGTTTAGCGCAGTGCCCGCAGTGTTTGGCAACGCGGGTGCAAATGTGTCAACGGTCGCTGTTACTTCAGTAAATGCGTGGGGCAATGCAATATCACCTGCAGAAAGAAGATTAACAGGTCCGTATCAGCTTCAAATTCATTTATCTACAGCAAATTACAGGAATCTGACCTTGACCCCTGGCAGATTTGTAACAGAAATGCGCTGGACATGGCATTCCCGTTCAGAAGTGGGCGAAATTCAAATTTTCCCTGCAGGTTCGGCAACCCCTATCGACCTTGGCGGTGCAGTTGTGTATTCTCGTCCGTTGGGTATAGGTATCAACCAATCCACTATAGCAGTGGCAGGGGTTAATGCTGGTGGCTTGCCTGATGCCGCGTTCCACCATCCACGTTCTGCTGCGCCTGCTGGTGTTAGCAGCATACTATCTTACCCTTGGTTTTCTGACGAAGAGGGTACAACAGGCGAATATTGGGTACATCAAATTATTGTCACCAACTTGAGTGCTGATACGGCATACGAATATGTAATTGGCGGCAACATTAACGGCGCGACATTTATATCTACCCGCAAAAATTTCCGCACAGGCCCCGACAGAAATACTGGGTTCACGTTTACTGCGGGCGGCGATTCACAAATTGGTATCGGCGACTTTACCCCTGGAAGAGAAACCGTTGGTAATAATGTGCCAAACCCAGGGATAGGCTTTAAGAGCCACATCGAAGATTATTATGGCTGGACTAATTCAGTACAGGTGATGGCGGCACGCGCACCACATGCCGGGTTCTTCCTGCCTGTAGGCGACCAAATTGACACGAATGACCAGTCTTTTAGGCGTTCCCAATTTATGTATGACATATTACTTTCGCCCGCAGAGTTTCAGAGCTTGCCAATTGTTCCCGTAATCGGAAACCATGAAGCAACCAACAACGGCTGGCTTTGGCATTTCCATTACAATACGCCTTGGGCAAACCCAACCACGACAGCCACCGCATCAAACGTACGTAACCATGGCGACAATCCTTGGCAATTTGATTACTACCTTATCTATGGCAACATGCTAATGATTCAGTTGGATTCTAATACCCGCAACTGGGGTGTTGGCAGGTTAGAATGGTTTGAAAACGTAATCAACACTTACCAACATACAGTTGAGTGGACGGTTATTACCTTCCATCACCCTCCATATTCTGTATTCCGTGCCACCAACCTTGGTGAAAAGCAACAGCTTATTGCCAACTGGCTTCCTGTGTTTGAAGCAAATGGGGTTGACGTTGTGCTTAACGGGCATTGCCATGTTTTTTCAAGAACCCATCAAATGCTTGGCAACGTACCACAACTGACCCAAAACTGGGTACAGGCAGACGGTAGCATCATTAGAGGTAACGAGCCTTCTAGCGTTGTATACGACCCAACAGGTATCGTATACATTGCCCTTAACTCGATGAGCGGCAGTGGATACCGCAACGTGCGCAATATGGGAGGGCGTAATTATATTTCTGCATACAATCAAAACTTCCGCCGCAATTTCTCTGTCATTGATGTAACAAATTACTCGTTTGCGGTACACACATATCAAGTCAATGACGATGGCGTGAGCATTACTTTGGTTGATACGTACACACTTGTGCGTGCAGGACGTTTGACAGAGGCAACCGCAGCAGATCCGCAAGGGCTGCGTCAACTGACTTGCTCTACCAATGGCACACCTACAGATGTGATTAATGTTGGTATTGTTCCAAACACTGCAAGGCGTGCGGAAACCGTACTAAATGCCCAAGCACTTGGCCTGCCTGCAACAGTAGAAATCGAAACTGCTATAAGCACAAACCAACGTGCAGAAGATGTATTTGGCATTTTGGGTGCACGCGCCCTGCGTGACGAACTTAACTCATACGATTTTAGAGTAAGACCAATGCATGTTGCTGTAAATTGGGATTTATCTTCAATTCCAGTCTCGGCTGCGGCAAGAGAAGGGCAAACATTTACGGTAACAGGCGCACTGGATTTGTCGCAGATAATCACCACCGCGCAAACCTATCCGTTGCCTGCTCCTGTTCCCGCCGACGCAACATTTACGCTTGCGGGTGCTACACTGCCATGTCCATATGCCGGCCGGCATGTCAACTTCCAAGGCTCACCAGAACATATGATGCGTTGGCGGCACGGTGGGTTGACGAATGGCAACAATCTGACCGCCACGGCACAAGTGACTTTTGGTGCCGCACCGCTAGAAGCGCCGTTTAGAATTTCGGAATTTGGAACAAGTACATTCCACTACCACCCAAGAACCAACAGCCAGTTTATGAGCAGTGCATTTAACCGCAATTTCTTTGAAGCGTGGCCGACCGTACGTAGCGGCGCAGGGTTTGGTTATTTTGCAGACCGTTATGACGAAGTGCCGATGCTCATAACCGATACTCCACCCACCATTCCTTTGCCTGGCTTGCAATTTAGGGGCGTAATGGGACCTGCGGCGTTGGCAAACATGGGTACAATCCAATATAGCCCTGTTGGCTATGACGCAAACGCTACATTCCATTATTTTTCAAGAGTGTTTTACCTTCCTGCAAACTTTAACCCTGCAAATGTAGGTGATGTTTTTGGAAGCCACCGCGTTACCGATAACATGATTTTGTTTATAAATGGCGTGGAAGTGTACAGATATAACACCAGTACAAACAATGCGCTTGTGCGTATTGGAGAACCCATTAACTGGGGCGGATATAACGGTTATAGTTCCAGCGCAAGAAACCGTCATTTTCATATTAATTACAACTTTAGCTCTAGGTACGCAGGTATGCGCCAAGCAAATTCTGATATATCCGTATTTGATGCAGGAAGTCGTACAAACCTGTTGAGCGCGTTGCAGCCTGGCGAAAACGTTCTGACCGCTGTGGTTGGCGATAGTGCGCATAACAACATGAGCATTTGGTTTGACTTGGATTTGACCATCGCATATGGAACTGCGCTGGATACGGTTGGAATTACTCCGCTTACCGCACCAGAGTTTAACCATCCCATGGTTCCGTTGCGTGCGGTTGCAGAAAGTTTGGGCGCAATCGTCATTTGGGACGGCAATACCCGCACCGTGCATGTTGCATATGGCGGTGAGACAACAAGCATACCAATGGATACCCTGTTGCCTGGCGGTATGGGTATGCCTGTACTGCTCCAAAATAGAGTTTTTGTACCTGCCGATTTTATTGCTGCTGTGCTGAATGCCAATGTGCGCTGGGGCGAAGGTAATGCGATTGTTTATATCTATGTGTAAGAAAGAGCTAGAACAAAAAAGGACAATTTTGTCCTTTTTTGTTTTATTCCCTAATTCGTCAGCCTACTATAAACCCCACCCCTTGCCAGCAGCTCTTCATGTGTACCCACTGCAACCACATGTCCGTTTTCCATCACCACAATTTTATCTGCGGTTGTCACATGCGCCATGTTGTGTGTGGTAAAAATAATGGTATGGTCGCGCCTTAACTCTTGCACAGTGTCCATGATTTGGCGTTCGGTTTCGGTGTCTAGCGCGCTTGTTACTTCGTCCAGCACAAGCACGGGGGCTTTGCGCACCAGTGCGCGGGCAATTGCAATGCGTTGTTTTTGCCCGCCTGAAATTGTGCCGCCGCCTTCGCCACAAGGTGTTTCGTATCCGTTTTCAAATTCTGTAATAAAATCGTGCGCGGCGGCGCGTGTTGCCGCGGCAATAATTTCGTCGTCGGTAGCATCGCCGCCTGTTCCCATTGCAATGTTCTCCTTTATGCTAAGGTCGAACAGCTTGCATGTTTGGTCTACATATGCAAAATTTTTGCGCCAATTTTTTAGTGAACTTTCGTTAAATTTCAGACCGCCAACAGACATATTTAAGTTTTCGCGCTCGTACATACCAACAATTGCCCGCAAAAGAGTGGACTTGCCGCTTCCAGATTCGCCAACAAACGCAACCATTTGATTTTCGGTAACATCTAAATCAACATTGTTTAGCGTGTTTTCTGTTGCGTCCATGTATGCAAAATTAAAATCTTTGATTGTAAGGGCGTACCCATTCGCTTGTGTGTCCAAGCCATCACGTTTGGCATCTTGCCGTGCGTCGGCTTTTTCCATTATGGCAAATATACGTTTTGCCGCAACCAGCGGCACTTGAAGGTCGGCATATGCGCGGCTCATTCCGCTAATTGCAGACGTAAATGTTGCAGTCATGCCAAACACAATCATAAGCTGATGGAATTCCAGCCTACCGCTGTAAACAAGCCAGCCGCCCAGCGCAAACGTAACCAACAGCGACAACCAGCCCTCTAAACTGCTAAAAATATTTTGCCATGTGCTAATTAACCCGCGCCGTAAATCTAATACACGCAATTGCTTGTTTACATGGTCGAACGTAACCATTGCTTGGTCTTGCATGTTGTATGCGCGTATTGCCATTGCGCCGGCAAACATGTTGCTTAATGTCTTTACGCCCTCGGCGTTGGCGTCCAGCCGCGTTTTGCCAATTTCGGCAATAGGTTTTGCAAAACGCAACTGTAGAAAAAAGCTAAACGCACCCACCGCTGTTGCGGCAAGCCCAATGCGCCAATCTATTATAAACAGCGTAATGCTTGACCCCACAATGCTTATTATACCGCCAATAAATACCATCATTGGCATTTCAAAAAGGGTGATGGCAGTGTTTGCGTCTGTATTTATGGCGGCAATACCTTCACCGCTATGCGCCGCGCCCTCTATGCCTGTTTTCACAAACGAACGGAACAATTTCTTCCGCATGTCCAGCATGGAAAGTTCTACAGTGACCATGTAAATGTACACGCCAACGCCCAGCACCAGCATGTAGCCAACCACACCAATAATAAGCATAATGCCTGCACGCACAACAATGTCCCTGCCTTCTTGCACATTGTCGGCAAGCACACCCGCCATTACCGCACCAGAAAATAACGAAATAAATAACTGAAGCACAAACATTTGGCTACTGTAAATTATTTGCCCAAATGCGTACCTAATGGCGCGTGGCTTCAAAAATCGCAAAAGCTTGAAAAAATACTGGTTATCTGTTTGCATTATTTTGTTAAACATATCCGTCACGCTCCAATCTCTTTGCCATTTGAGAGGTTTATCACCATGTCGCAGGCGGCAATTGCCGTTTCGCGGTGGGCAACAAGAATTATCGTCTTGCCAACCGCAACTTTTGCAAGGCTTTCTAAAATGGCGGCTTCTGTTGTAGGGTCAAGGGAAGATGTCGCCTCGTCAAACAGGATAACAGGCGCGTTTTTGTAGAACGCCCTTGCCATTGCAATGCGCTGGCGTTGCCCACCCGACACATTTTCTGCCGATTCTGTTAGCAATGTATCAAAACCGTTTGGCAGCGAATTGATAAAATCTAAAATTTCTGCATCGGCGCAGGCTTTTTCTAAACGCGGCATATCTGTTTCGCCCTGGGTAATATTGTCCTTGATGGATTGCGGGAACAGGAACGAGTTTTGCGGCACATACGCAAATGTATTGCGAATACCCTCCTTAGAAATTTCCGCTATGTTTTGCCCGTTTACAAAAATTTCGCCGCCGCTTGCGTCATAAAGCCCCATCAAAAGTTTTAAAATTGTAGACTTGCCGCTTCCGCTTCCGCCAACAATAGCAACCTTACCGCCGGCTGGTATGGTAAAACTTGTGCCGTCCAGTACGGAAGCTTCCTCGTTATACGCAAAACTTACGTTTTTAAATTCCAACGAAACTGCGCCAGTATGCGCAACGGCTACGCCTGTGTCAAAGTTTTCAAGCGCGTCTGCGGTGGTGTCGTTAAAGCGTTTTGCCTTTGCCGCGCCGCTCATTAGGTTGCTAAAATGCGAGGCAACGCTCGCCATTCCACCAAGCGCGAAAGTAGCAGTGGCAACAAACGCAACAAATTCCGCTAAGTACAAATTGCCGTCCAGTGTAGAAAACGCAAGCACCACGTGCACCACCGCAATTGGCGCAGATATTACTAGCCCCATCACACAAATAACAGGCACAAGGGCGCGTATTACTTTTTTTACATAATTAAAATAGTCGAAGTAGGCGGCGGTGTAACGTTTTTCTAGTTCCTCGTCAAGGGAATACGCGGCAACAACCGAAAGGTTTTGCAACGAGTCTTTTACAGTGGCGTTGAACTTTGCTTCCTTTTCCGACGAAACTTGTTCTTTCTTTTTAATAGGTAGGGAAACAACCACCATAATAAGCATAATCACAATGCCCGTAAGAAACAAAACCCCTGTAAACGCAGGGCTAATAAACAGCATGAACACAAGTGCGGCAACAAATGCCGCAAAGTCGCCCACAAATTCTGTAATACCTGACGTTATAAATTGTTCGGCTTTCGGCAAGTCATTGGAGTAAACGGAAAGGCGTTCGCCGCTTGCAACCTGCTCCACTTTTGCAAATGGAACACGCAAGAAGTGATTCATAAAATGTTTGCGCAAGTTGTAACTACCATTTGCCGTAAACCGCGCAAGCAAAAATGTTGATATTGCGGAAAATAACGCCCGCACAATAGTAATGCCTGTAGCAAACACCAGCAGCCATAAGAAGTGATTAACGTCACCCGCGATAACGGCCTCACTCAGGTCGCCGCGCAGCCGGTACAGGAACACCATACCTACCGACATCACAATAGACGATACGACTATAAATAGTACAAACCTACCATATTTAAGGTTGGTTTTTTTCATTGTGGTAAACAGGGTTTTCATTGTGTTCCTCCTTCTGTTGTATATAAATATGGTTTTTCGCGGGTGTCGAATATGCCGTACATATGCCCCGGCCGGTTGGATATATTGTCTAACAGGGCAAGAAACGGTATAAACGCCGGGTTAAGATCAAGTTCGTAAATAGTTTCTACGCCGTTATCCAGTTCCACTTCAAATGATTTTAGCATTTTATAATCCTTTAAACGCTCCAGTATTTTAGTGGCCTTAGCCGCAGAAATACCTAGTTGCTTTTCTACCAGCCTGGCAGCAAACGCTTTTGTGCCTTCCTTTTCATACAACATGAAAATTGTCTTTAACGTGTCCACATCTGCAAGAAAGGCCAGCATTTCTGTATACTCGTCTTTGTATCGCAAGTGTTTGCCCCAGCCTTCTTCTGCTTGGGGCATGAATAAGAACAGTCGCAAACTATTGCACATACCCAGCAGCGCAATACCTTGGTCAACAAGCAGCGCGCTTATGACCTCTGAGCTGTATGTGCCTGATATGTCGAACGAGGGCATTTCTACCCCTTCCAAATCTTGCAAGGGTATGGGTACCATGCGCATCATCACGGTAAAATGCATTTTCCAGCAGAGTTCAAACATTTTGGGGATGCGCTCCTCAAGCGGCAGTTGAGTAAAATATTTTTCTACAACTGACCCCATGTCATTTAAATTAACGGCTTCTCGTCCAAATAACTGGTCTATAGGTACGCCAAAATAATCTGCGATACCCGGGAGTAGCTCCACATCCGGCGCGCCACCACCCTCCCATTTAGAGACCGCCTGCGCGCTAACGCCAACAGCGTCTGCAAGTGCTTCTTGCGTCACGCCCTTTTGCTTGCGCAAGGTAGAAATATTTTTCCCTATATTCAACTTTTGGTTTTCCATATCTCATCTCCTTGAATGATTTTTGTATAACGATATTAACATTGACTCATGGTTGTATCAATGGAGAATTTTTATATAAAAACAACCGTTGGTTGCATTTTTTCGGATTTCTAACTTTATTTACTTTTAAGCCCTGGACATGCTATAGTAACATTTGTCAATAAAAAAACAGACAGGAGTTATTAAAATGACCAAAATCGTAAAAAGAATGACCGCAGTTTTGTTAACCGTAACCCTTGTGATGGGTTCGGTAGCAGGTTTAATGGCGGCCGAGCCCGTACGCGAAATTTTTGAGGCAGCAGGCGCGACAGTAACTTGGGATGATCAGAACCGCTTGATTGTAATCGAAATAGCGGACAGTACCATCGTGCTAGAGCCAGGCAGCAATATCGCATTAGTAAACAATGTAGCTTTAGAATTAAGCCAACCTATCTTTATAGAAAACAACCTCTCTTTCATGGACGTGGAGGATCTGACCGCGCTGTCGTTGGCTTTACTAGGCATAGCACCTGTAGAAGGCGAGCATGGCGTGGCAGTTGCCACCGCCCAAGCGTTGGCTGCTCAATTTATGGAGCTTGTACATGCGCCAGACTTTGGCTTGGCAATAGTTAATGCCAATACTGGTTTTAGCTGGACAAACACCATGAGCGACACAACAGATGCCGATACTATTTTCCATTTAGGTTCTATTGCCAAAACCTTTACAGCTGTGGCAGTGTTGCAGTTGGTAGAGCAAGGGCTTTTAGAGCTTGACACACCAATCGTTGAATATCTTCCCGAGTTTAGTGCATTACCAAGCATAAGCGGGGAAGGCGACTACAGAAACATCACAGCCAGAATGCTGCTTTCGCACACTGCGGGTATATACACAAACGACATGGGCAGTGGCTTTGTAACGTATGGTGGGCATTACGAATATTTTATGAATAATTTTTTAACTAGGTTTGCCAATACCCGTATGGTAAGGGAAGAAGGCACCGCGTTTGAATATGCAAACAATGGTTTTGTGATTTTGGGCATATTGGTAGCTCGCATAGCCGGTCATGACAATTATTTTGAAGGCTTTAACCAGCACATGCTTGAAAATGTGTTTGAACCTATGGGTCTTACCCGTACTTCTTATGTAGTTACAGCAGAGCTTAGTCCGTATGTGGCACAGCCATACACAATGGCCGGTATGCCGCAGCCATTCCAATACTGGAACGCGCTGCCCACAGGCACTATGTTCTCTACCGCCAACGAAATGGTAAGTTTGATGACAATGTTTTTAAATGATGGTTATTATAATGGGCAACAAATATTAACCCCGGAAAGCATAGACCTTATGTTTACCGACCAAACAGGCACAGGAAACTATGGTTTAGGTATTGCCTTTATGTCAGACCCATCTGGAAGCGGCCATGTGATGGTAGGCCATAATGGTGGCATGATTTATAATTTCGCTGCAATGTTTCTTGACAGGGAACATGGCGTCGGTGTGTTTTCTGCAAGCAACAGTACTTCTTCTAGTGGTTTAAACGAGGTTTTGGCAGGTGCCGTACTAGCCACTGCCGTGGCAGAGCTTGGCGGCGAATTTGCTGCGGCAGCAAACCATATAGACCCTGCCGCTGTTCCTGTAGAATTAACCACAGAGGAATTGGAAGCAGTTGCAGGCCTTTACTTGCTAGCCGGCGGTGCACACTTATTTGTAGACCTTGTAGATGGCCAGCTATACCTTAGGATACCGGCTCAAGGGTTAAATGTTGCCCTTGTACCCATGAGCGACGGGCATTTTGCCACAGAGCTTGATATACCTTTCTGGCTTATTGCGGATGGTGCGGGCAATGTATACTTTGTTCAAGGGGCAAACCGTTATGCGGTGATTGGTGCCAGGGCAGATACCGCGCGGTTTATCCCGGACGAAGATTTTATGGAAAACTGGAACGGCTTCACATTTAAAGCATATAGGGAGCAAGATTTTTATGTGCTCTTTATACCAAGCACGGTTTTTGGCGTGACAGAAGAAGGCTTTGCATACAGCACCAGCGTAGTGATAAATATGCCTTTTGACATGGTGCTAACAATGCTTGAACCTATGGATACGGGTATCGAGTTGCAATATGAAGATGGGCAGTACTTCTTCGAGTATTGGGGTTTGAGATTTGTAAGGCAATAAAATATGATGTAAACAAAAAAGCGATTCGCCATTTAGTGGCGCAATCGCTTTTTTTGTTGTTATAAGTAATTTTCCGTATTACACCGGAACACACGCATCTACCGGGCAAGCACCTGCACACGCACCGCAGTCGATACAATCTTCCTCGTTTACTACATAAATATCGCCGGAAGAAATGCAAGATGTTGGGCATTCGCCTTCACATGCACCACATGCGATACACGCATCTGTAATTTTGTAAGCCATTGTCAATCACCTCCGCATAAATAATATCAGAAATATATCAAATGTCAAAAATCTATCTCGGTAAAGGTATAATCCGCATTGCAAAAGTGGCAATGCATGTTGATTTGTTTATCTTGTGCCAAAATTTCTACAAGCTCTTCGCGGCTTATGCTTGCCAGGGCTTTTTGCGATTTCTCGCGGCTGCAACTGCAATAATATTGCGGGTATATGGTTTCTAAAATTTGCAAATCGTGATTTGGGAAGATTGCCATCAAGTCAAATTTCTCCTGCTCCAACAGGGTTGTTACCGGCGGCAGGGTAGGGAGTATGGATTCCAAATGGGCGATCATTTCCTCACTTGCGCCGGGTAGTAGTTGAATCATGTAGCCGCCGGCTTGTTTTACGCTATAGTCCACATCTACAAGCACACCAAGTGCCACCGACGACGGCGTTTGCTCGCTTGCGGCAAAGTAATAGGTCATATCTTCGGCAATTTCGCCGCTTATAAGCTCCACTTGGCCGCTAAACGGTTCTTTAAGCCCCATATCCTTGGTAACAGAAAGCACGCCAAGCCCCAATGCGCCGCCAACGTCCAATTTGCCTTGGGCGTTTTTTTTCATGTCAATATGAGGGTTAAACGCATATCCCTTAACGCGGGATTTACTGTCTGCTACGGCAACAAGCCCACCCAGCGCGCCGCTGCCCCGGATATCCAGCGTTAAAATGTCCGTATCGTTTTTTAAAGTTGCGCCCATCATTGCGGCGGCGGTAAGCAGCCTGCCAAGTGCTGCAGTTGCAACCGGAGTTGTTCTGTGTAGTTTTGCGGCTTGTCCTACCAAGTCTTTTGTGCTGGCGGCGAAAATGCGGACACTACCATCGCCCGCTGTTGCTCGCATTATATAGTCTTGATGATCCATTAAAACAGCCCCGATACTACACCATTTTCGTCTATATCTATATTATTTGCCGCAGGGATTTTGGGCAGCCCCGGCATTGTCATAATATCGCCAGCCAACGCAACAACAAACCCAGCCCCTGCGGAAAGGCGCACTTGGCGTATTGTAATTGTAAAATCCTGCGCCGCGCCCAAAAATTTAGCGTTATCGGAAAATGAATACTGCGTTTTTGCTATGCAGACGGGCAGCTCTTTGTAGCCAAGTTTTTCTAATTCGCGTATTTGTTTTGCGGCCTCTGCCGAAAGGGTTACGCCGTTTGCGCGGTATATGGTTTTTGCCACCGCCTCGATTTTTGCCTTTAGTGGTTTTGCAAGGTCGTAAGTAAATTTGACTTGCGGGCTGCCTTCTGCAATTGTGAGTACGGCTTTTGCGAGGTCTGTGCCGCCTTCTCCGCCTTTTGCATGCACTTCCGAAAGTTCGCACTGTACGCCCATTTCTGCTGCCGCTGCTTTTACGCTTTCAATTTCTGCCATTGTGTCTGTCGGGAATTTGTTGATTGCAATGACGCATGGCAAGCCGAAATTCAAAGTAATATTTTCCACATGGCGACGTAAGTTGGCAATACCGTTTTGTAGGGCATTTAAATCCTCTTGCCCAAGGACAGTTTTGTCTGCGCCACCATGGTATTTTAGCGCACGGATAGTGGCCACCAATACAACTGCACTTGGGCTTATCCCCATTTTGCGGCATTTTATGTTTAGGAATTTCTCTGCACCCAGGTCGGCGCCAAAACCACCTTCGGTAACTACATAGTCGCCAAGCTCCATCGCAAGGCGCGTTGCCGCAATAGAGTTGCAGCCGTGCGCAATGTTGGCAAACGGCCCACCATGGATGATTGCGGGGGTGCTTTCTAATGTTTGTACAAGATTGGGGTCAAACGCTTCCTTTAATAACACAGTCATTGCGCCTTGGGCGTTTAGGCAGCCTGCGGTTACAGGTTTGCCGTCGTAGGTGTAGCCCACTACAATGCGCGACAAGTTTTGCTTTAAATCGTTAAGGCCGGTAGATAGGCAAAAGATTGCCATAACTTCCGACGCGGCGGTTATATCAAAGCCATCTTCGCGCGGGGTACCATTTGCCTTACCGCCGAGGCCGCTTGTGATATAGCGCAGCTGGCGGTCGTTCATGTCCATAGCACGGCGGAACGTCACCCTGCGCGGGTCGATATTAAGCTGATTGCCTTGTTGAATATGGTTGTCCAACATTGCGGCAAGCAAATTGTGTGCGGTTGTAATGGCGTGCAAGTCACCTGTAAAATGCAGGTTGATATCCTCCATTGGGATAAGCTGGGCATGTCCGCCGCCGGCTGCGCCGCCTTTCATGCCAAAAACAGGCCCAAGAGAAGGTTCGCGTAGGCATATAACAGTTTTTTTGCCAAGTTTGGCAAGTGAGTCGCCTAGTCCAACTGATGTTGTAGTTTTGCCCTCGCCCGCAGGGGTTGGGCTAATTGCGGTTACTAAAATGACTTTGGCTGGTGGTTTGCCGCTTTTGTAATTGGCACTTATTTTTGCCTTGTAATGCCCGTAGGGTTGCAAGGCTGCGGGTGCTAACCCAAGTTTTGCACCAATTTCGGTTATTGGGCGTATTTGTGCCTGTTGGGCGATTTCGATGTCTGATTTCATAATTACACCTCGTTTAACTTGGATTGTACCAAGGTTTTTAAATACTCCATCGCGGTTTCAATCTCCACTTTTTCCGAAAGCGATTTATCACGCGTGGTAACTTCTACTGCATTGTCCTTACAATTCTTAGGGCTAACAACCACCCTAACAGGCACGCCAAGCAAGTCCGCGTCGGAAAACATAAACCCGGGGCTTACAGGGCGGTCGTCAAAAATAACTTCGATACCTGATTTTTGCAAATCCGTATACAGTCTGTTTGCGATTTCTGACACTTGGGGGTCGTTGGCTTTTAGCGCACAAATATGCACTTGCCATGGTGCGATAGACATTGGCCAAATTGGGCCATAGTCGTCGTGGTGTGCCTCGCACACAGACGCTACAAGCCTGCCAACGCCAATGCCGTAGCAGCCCATTATCGGGTAATTTTCTTTGCCCTCGCTGTCGGTGTATTGCATATGCATAGACTGGGTATATTTTGTACCCAGCTGGAATATGTTGCCCACTTCTATGCCGCGGGAAAGGGTTATTCCCTCTTGCCCGCATTTTGGGCAAATGCCGCCCTCTACAACTTTTGCAAAATCATTAAATGTCGCACCTGCAAAGTCGCGCGCTACGTCAAAGCCTGTGTAATGGTAGCCGTCTTTGTTTGCACCACACACAAGACTTGTCGCGCCTTGTAGCGATGCATCAAACAGCACCGTGATATTTTGCGCCAAACCAATGGGTCCCAGATATCCTGCGCAAATGCCAGATTCTTCCGTTATAGTCGCGGGGTAAATTTCGCAGCCAACGTGCTTGGCAAGCTTGTTTTCTTGCAGTTCCAAATCGCCGCGCATAAACACAACAACGTAGCTGTTGTCTGCCTTGCGTTGGTATACAACTGCCTTGCAGCACTTATCTTGCGTGGTTTGCAAAAATGCGGCGACTTCTTCAATTGTTTTTTGTTGCGGTGTGTGTACAAGTTCCAGTTCGGCTTGGGTGTTGTCGATTAGTTTTGTAATGTTTTCTGCCGCTTCCATATTGGCGCGGTAGTCACAATTTGGGCAAATTACCAGCAAATCCTCACCGACCGGGGTTAACAACATAAATTCATGTGATATTTTACCACCCATCATACCGGAATCCGCCGCGACGGAAACAACTTCCGGCACGCCGGCACGGGCGTAAATACGCTCGTATGCTTTGTGGCATTGGTCGTAGTATTGCTCCAAATCCTCTTGTGATGTATGGAACGAGTACGCGTCTTTCATAGTAAATTCGCGTACTCGAATAAGCCCCCCACGGGAACGCGCCTCGTCACGGAATTTTGTTTGTATCTGGTAAATCATAAATGGATATTTTGTGTAGCTTTGCCCGTATTCGCGTACCAGGTGCAGGGCGGCTTCTTCATGCGTCATGCCTAGCACAAGTGGGGTTTTATTGCGGTCTGCAAAGCGCAGCAGTTCATTTTCAACTGTGTCGTATCTGCCGGATTCTTGCCACAATGTTGCAGGCATAACCACCGGGAACAAAACCTCTTGCCCGTCGATTGCGTCCATTTCTTCACGGATAATTTGTTCAATTTTTTGGGTGATGCGGCGTAACGGCATGTACATAGAAAATATCCCATTTGCCACCTGTTTCATGTACCCACCGCGCACCATAATTGCATGGCTGTCTATCGCGCAATCTACTGGGCGTTCCTTAAAACGGTCGCCCACCAATTTGTCTAGCTTCATTAGAATCGCTTCCTTTTATATGTGTAAATTTTATAAACTCAAAACCAAGCTACGTATACCCATAGCAATTAGCACTGCCCCGCCAAAAAATTCTGCCTTAGATTTAAACTTTACGCCAACGCTACCGCCAACCCTAACGCCAATTGCGGACAATGTCAATGTAACAACACCCACCAAAGCAATTGCGGGTACAATGCTAACACGCGCAAAAGCAAATGAAATGCCTGCTGCCATAGCGTCTATGCTGGTAGCGAGTGCGAGTGGTATCATTACCATTACTTTAAGCGAGGTTACTTTTCCGCCCTCGTCTTTTTTAAAGCCGGATACTATCATGTTGCCGCCAAGTAGGGTTAGCAATATAAACACAACCCAATGGTCGTAAGCGGTGATACGCTCTGCAAAAATGCCACCTGCAAAGTAACCAATAATCGGCATAGCCGCTTGGAACGTACCAAAATACAACCCAACGACCAGTGCATGTTTTATCGTAAATTTTTGCAAGCTAAGACCAATGCATAAAGACACTGCAACAGCATCCATTGAAAGGGCAAGGGCAATAAAAAATAATTCGTAAATAGACATTGCTCACCTCTTCACCATTCTAACCAGCCAGATACGCGGTTGTCAAAGGTTTCTTATGCTATAACTTTGCTGCAAAAAAACTTTGACAAAAACAAAAAGCCATTGTATACTAACCATTACTTGCCCTTGTGGCGGAATTGGCAGACGCGCCGGATTTAGGTTCCGGTGGGCAACCGTGCAGGTTCAAGTCCTGTCAAGGGTAGAAATCAAGGCCTTCTGAGAAATCAGGAGGCCGTTTTTTTGTTGTGTAAGTCTAAAATGCATGTTGCCATGTCCCAATGTACATAAAAATATCCTGGCCCTTTTAAATAATATGCAGATGCGAATGGCGCAAGTCATAAAATTAGGATAAAAGCCATAGCGCACGATGAAGAAATAAGGTTTGATAAATAAACGCTTGACATAGAAATATTTCGTTGATAATATCAAGTTGCAAACGATATTAAGTATCATTAATTTCATTTGAGGAGGTAATTATGAATGATGTATTATTCGCCTTTTTACTTACGGTTGTCGCAGGATTAGCAACCGGTATAGGCGGTCTTGTAGTTCTATTTTTTAAAGTTGAAAACAAAAAATTTTTATCCATCTGCCTTAGTTTTTCTGCAGGTGTAATGATTTACATCGTTTTTGCAGAAATATTTTTAGAGGCTTTTGAGTCTTTGGAATATGCTTATGGCGATGGTGTGGGGTATTTGATTTTGACCATGTCCTTTTTCGCTGGGATTGCTTTAATGGCAATTATTGATAGGTTTATCCCGGGTGACGAGTCGCATACAGAGATGCTAGACACAATGTCTGAACAGGAGAAGGCACTTTACAAAGAAAAGAGAGAGCTAAAACGCACAGGCATTTCGTCTACCATTGCCATTGCGATACACAACTTCCCCGAAGGGCTTATCACTTTTATGGCAGCACTTTATGACCCGGCGATGGGTATCGCCATAGCAATTGCCGTTATAATCCACAACGTACCGGAAGGTATTGCCATGGCGGCACCAATTTATTACGCCACGGGCAGCAAAACAAAAGCATTTTTAGTATCCGTAAGTGCTGGGCTTACAGAACCATTGGGGGCTTTAATTGCGTGGCTTATTTTCCGAAATATCTTTGACGACTTTGATGGCGCGTTTGGTATAGTTTTCGCGGCGGTTGGTGGTATAATGGTGTTTGTAGCTATACATCAATTGTTGCCTGCTGCCCAAAAGTATGGCAAGCACCACTTGGTTATGAAATGGCTATTTGCCGGTATGGCTGTAATGGCAGCAAGCTTAGTTGCCCTTGAGTTCGTTTTTTAGCAAGTGCATTAACTAAAGAGGGGCAGATAAAATGAAGCTGAAAGAAACTATATTTTATGTAAGCGTGTTGGTTGTATCGGTTCTTTTTCTTTTTGTTGGTAATAGGGTGGCGTCCGGTGAAATGGACGCTATTTATGATATGTATGAGCCATCGTTTTATACCGGAGTTGTTATACAAATTAATGACAAAGTGGAAATTGACGACGGGTGGGGCTTTATTGGCACCACAATATATTTTGACGCGCGTATTACAGGCAGTGGGCGGCGCGGCGATATAGTAACAGCACGACAACATATGTCTAACTTTTCTATGTACGATAATGAGAAGGCAATAGAAGTTGGGGATAGGATTGTACTGGTCTTTGATTCTTTTAACGAATATTTCTTTTTTGTAAATTTTGCACGGATAAATATTATCGTTATTTTTGGCGTTGCGTTTCTTGTTTTGGTGGTTATTTTTGGCCGCATGAAAGGGTTTAATGCCATCGTGGCACTAGGCTTTACGTGTATGTCTATTTTTATGGTATTTATACCGGCCATACTGTCGGGTAGGAATATTTACATGACGGTGCTTGTGATTTGCTGCTATTCCGTTGTGTCTGCTCTTTTAATTGTAATTGGGCCAAACAAAAAAGCCTTGTCGGCAATTTTGGGCTGCGTGGGCGGTATATTTTTGGCCGGGATTCTGATGTTTGTTATGGATATTTTGCTTGGTTTGACTGGCGTTGTAGACCAGGAGGCACGAATGCTGTTGTTTTTGCCAACACAAAACCCTATCAATTTAAGAGCGATTATATTCGCGGGGGTCATTATTGGTGCTGTGGGTGCGGTTATGGACGTGGCAATGTCTATCGCGTCTTCTTTATGGGAAATAAAAGAGGTTGGCGGTGCGTCCGACTTTGGCGGGATATTTAAAGCGGGCATAAACATAGGTAAAGACATACTGGGCACCCAGCTTAATACTTTAATTTTAGCGTATATCGGGAGCTCTTTATCCGTGATACTGCTTATAACGGTGCATAGCACCTCGCATATTGACCTTTTTAATATGGAAATGATTATTGTCGAGTTTTTGCGGGCACTTATAGGTAGCTTTGGCATGTTTATGACCATACCAATTACCGCAGGGATTTGCGCATGGTTTTATAGTACTCATTCGGAGTAGTAGCACCAATTTTGTATATACTTTTGGGAAAGCGGGTTTTTTAAGCGTAGTAGCTCGCTGACGGTTACAAAACGGTACCCTTGCCCCAGCAATGCTGGGATAATAATATCTAAGGCTTCTACTGTTTTGTGATTATCTTCAAAATCGTGCATGATGATTACTGCGCCATCGTGCGCCTGGCTTATGGCCTTGTCTGCACGAAACGTTACACCGTTGTTGCTATCGTAGTCTAATGTATGATAGCCGTCCACAAATACCATGGGGACAGCAGCGTATACGTCCTCGTTTTGGGCAAGATACGGCGCACGGAAAACTTTTGCCTCTTGTCCGGTGGCTTCAAATATTTTTTTTGCGGCAGCATCTGCTTCGTTTTTTATTTCTTGTGTCGATAATAGATTTAGCATTGGGTGGCTTTGTGTATGGTTTCCTATTTCACAACCCATGGCGATTGCGCGTTGCATTATTGCTGTGGTTTGCGGCTTGATATTGCGCCCCAGCACAAAATAAGTTGCCACCACCCCGTACTTTTGCAGCTTGTCTAATGTCTGGACGGTTGTGGTTTTGGTTGGCCCGTCGTCGAATGTGAGTGCAATTACCGACATATGATTACTTCCCTTCGATAGTGGTGTTGCCGATATTTTAAGCTTATAATGATGCTTTGTCTATATAATTTGCAATAGAAAACCCCCTCCATGTGAAATTTTACATGGAGGGGGTTTTCTATTGCAAATTATAAGATGATGCAAATCAACCCGCCGGAGCCTTCATTGATGATACGTTGCAACGTATCTTGAAATTTCATCTGTGCAGATTCTGGCATGCGGAACAATTTGTTTTGCAACCCGTCGCGCACCATCTCGTGCATAGACTTGCCGAACATATTTAGTTCCCATATTTTTGTTGGGTCGTCGTGCATTTCTTGGTTGATGTAGGCGATAAGTTCCTCGCTTTGGGCTTCTGTGCCTACAAGCGGGCTTACCTCGGTTTCGATATCGGCTTTGATAAGGTGAATACTTGGCGCGCTGGCCTTTAGCTTAACCCCGTACTTACTGCCATGCTTCACAAGGGTTGGCGGGTCTAGTTTCATTTCGTCGGTGGCAGGGGTTACGATGCCGTAGCCCTTGCGATGCACTTCTTCCAGGGCAAATTTGATTTTGTCGTATTCCCTTTTTGCCTCTGCCAGCACTTTGATGGTGGAAATAAGCTGATACTCACCCGCAATATCCATACCCGTTGTTTCGCTAAGTATGCGGTAGAACAGCGAATCGTCTACACCCAGTTCGATATTAGCAGAGCCTTGACCAAGGGCGATTCTCTCCAAAAAGGCTTTTTTTACATATTCATTTTCGTCCAATAGTTGCACGTGGTCGCGCATTTCGCGCAGTTTGCCTACACCTTTAACCATTTGCTTCACTGTGTCTATAAAACTTTGCTTTAACCAGTGTGTAAGCGGCAGCGTTTCTATCCAGCGTGGGTAGTTTACGCATATTTCTTGTACAGGGAATTCGTACAAAATGCTTTCGATGACGGCGTGAATATCCTCGATTTTTAGCTGGGCACAGTTAAGTGCCATAACCGGTGCACCGTGTTTTTCTGCCAGTTCGGCTTTTAGGCGGTCTGTTTCCGGCGAAAACGGCGTTTGCGTATTAAGCAGCACGACAAACGGTTTGTTGATTTCCTTTAACTCGCGGATAACGCGCTCTTCGGCGTCTATGTAATCTTCCCTGGGGATTTCGGATATAGAACCGTCGGTGGTTACAACAATGCCAATGGTGGAATGGTCTACAATAACCTTGCGTGTCCCCATTTCTGCAGCCTCGGCAAATGGGACGCGTTGGTCAGACCACGGGGTAGACACCATGCGCGGCATATCCTCGTCTAAGTGGCCGTTTGCACCTGGTACAAGATAACCCACGCAGTCAATCATGCGCACTTTAAACGACGCGACATCGTCTAGGTGGATTTCTACCGCTTCGTTTGGTACAAACTTTGGCTCGGTTGTCATAATGGTGCGCCCTGCCGCCGATTGCGGAAGTTCGTCTTTTGCGCGTTCTTTGCTGTACGCGTTTTCGATGTTGGGGATAACCAGCAAGTCCATAAACCGTTTGATAAATGTGGACTTACCTGTGCGTACCGGGCCTACAACGCCTATGTAAATATCTCCTTTTGTGCGTTCTGCAATGTCCTTGTATAGGTTGTGATAGTTCATAGAAGAATCTCCCTCTCTTGCATGGAATGGTATCGTTGTACTATGTGTATGCAAGAGGGGGAGATTTATGCTTATTTTTTTAAAGAACTATATCACAAACTTCTTATCCTTAACCGGCGCGGCATCAAGCTCTGCCTTTTTTGCCTCGTAACCCGGGCGGCCAAACATTGCGTATGTTGCATTTTTGCCCTCTTCTACGCCAGGCTGGTCAAATGCGTCAATGTTTAGCAACTCACCAGCATAGGCGGTTGCAACTTCAAAAAAGTATAGCAATTGCCCCAATGTTTGGGCGGTTACTTTTGGCAGGGTAATGGTCATGTTTAAACGCTTTGCCTTTGTCAGTGCGTACTCGGTTGCGTCCTGCTCTGTTTTAATAAGCTGGTTGTGTGTTACGCCACCAAGGAAACCAAGACTTGGCATGTCGGCATACGTTTTTGGAATGGTAATGGTTTCGCGGTATTCGTCCACGCCAAGGAACACGATAATTTTGTCATATGGACCTTCGGCATATAGCTGCACTTGAGAATGCTGGTCTGTAACACCCAAGGCTTTAACAGGGGTTTGTCCAACGTTCACAATATTGCCGTTTACGTCATACTGTTTGCCAAGGGATTCTGCCCAAAGCTGCGCATACCAGTCGGAAATATATTTTAACGAATCTGCATACGGCATCATGACAGAAATATTTTTGCCTGTCGTCATGCCAATGTAATGAAGTAACGCGTACATATGCGCCGAGTTTTTAGAGATATCGGTTGCCTCGCACATTTTGTCCATTTGCGCCGCGCCGTCCAGCAAGCCTTGGATATCCAACCCGCAAAATGCTGCAGGCAATAGCCCAACGGGTGTCAGTTCCGAAAAACGCCCGCCCACTGCGCTTGGGATTATAAAATACTTGTAACCCTCCGCTTTTGCAATGGTTATCAAGTTGCCGCTAACTGCGTCTGTAGTACATACAATCAGCTTTTTCGCAGCCTCTTTGCCCACTTTTTCTTCCAGCAATTGCTGGATAATCATAAACTGGCTCATGGTTTCGGACGTACTGCCGGACTTGGAAATGACATTAAACAAGCAACGTGTAGGGTCTATGGTCTGGAATAGGTATATAAGCCGCTCTGGGTCTACGTTGTCTACTACGTACAGTTTTGGGAAACCGCCGCGTTTTTCGCGTGGCAATTCGTTGTAATATGGGTGGTTTAGTGCCTGCTGTACCGCCATTGGCCCCAGCGCGCTGCCGCCAATACCCAACACAACAAATGCGTCAATTTGGTCTTTCATTTCCGTTACATAGGTGTTAATTTCCTTTACGACGTCTGCCTGGTTATGTGGTAGGTCGCGCCAGGCCATTTGCCCGCGTTTTTCTACCATTGCTTTGTTTGCCTTTTCGATTTGCGGCGCAAGTTTCGCCAGTTGCTGGGCGGTTATACCTTGCTCGCCAATCATGTGTTGCATCATGTTGTTGTAATCCATACGAATATTCATTGTATATTCACCTTTCCGTTTCCTTAGATTATATCTAATATATCACGCTTGACAAATTTATGCCACATATGGCAGAATCTATCTTCCGCGGCAAATAAAAAAGGAGAGAACTCTCATGATTCATTTGCAGGGTGTAAGCAAGTCTTTTCGTGTTGCCAAACGTCAAGCAGGGTTTGGGCGCGCTGTAAAGGCTCTTTTTTCGCGTGAATACGAAACAATTCATGCGCTAAAGGACATCTGTTTTACAATTGCCGACGGGGAAATGGTAGGGTATATCGGCCCAAACGGCGCAGGCAAAAGCACTACAATAAAAGTAATGTGCGGTGTGCTAACACCGGACGGTGGCACTTGCAACATTAACGGACGCACGCCGTGGAAAAACCGCATCGCCCACGTGCGCGAAATTGGCGTGGTGTTTGGGCAGCGCAGTCAACTTTGGTGGGACGTGCCCATAATCGATAGTTTTGAATTGATACGTGACATATATAAAACCGACCAAGCAACTTACAAAAACAACCTGGACGAACTTGTGGAAGTGCTGGAACTTTCCGAAATATTAAAAACACCGGCGCGCAGTTTAAGCTTGGGGCAGCGTATGCGCTGCGAAATTGTGGCAAGCTTGCTGCACTCGCCAAGGATTTTATTTTTGGACGAGCCAACAATTGGGTTGGACGCGCTTAGCAAACTTGCTGTGCGCCAATTTATCAAAAAACTTAACGCAGAAAAAGGCACTACCGTGCTGCTTACCACCCACGACATGCAGGATATTGAAGCCCTAACCGAGCGTATTATCCTCATTGGCCGTGGGCAAATATTGCTGGACGGCAAACTGGAAGAACTTAAAGCCCGCGCACCCCAAGGCGCAAACGCCGAGGAAATGGTGGCGGCATTATATAAGGAGTATCAAGTATGAGCGTGATTATTATGAATGTAAAACCATATATCGCGCTTTTTCGCATACGCGTTGTAAATTCTATACAATATAGAGCGGCAGCACTTGCAGGGGTTACTACGCAGTTTGCGTGGGGGTTTATGCTGATACTTGCGTTTATGGCATTTTACGAAAGCAACCCTTATGCGTTCCCCATGACCATGCAGCAGACGGTGTCTTATATTTGGATGCAGCAGGCATTCCTTGCGTTATTTATGCTATGGTTTTTTGACAACAGCATTTTTGCTTCCATCGAAAGTGGGGAAATTGCGTACGACTTGGTGCGCCCCATGGATTTATACAGCCGCTGGTTTACAACAACCATCGCCAACCGCATTGCGGGTGCTGCACTGCGGTGCTTGCCAATTTTAACGGTTGGTTTTATTTTGCCGCACCCGTTTAGGCTTACGTTGCCGTCGAGCCCTGTGTACTTGTTGGCGTTTTTACTTAGCTTGGCGTTGTCGCTGGGGGTTGTGGTTAGTTTTGCAATGCTGGTATATATCTCTGCATTTTTCACGATAAATAGCCAGGGTACGCGCCTTATGGCGGCTGTTGCCGGGGATTTTTTGGCAGGCGGTATAGTACCCATTCCATTCTTCCCGGATAATTTCCGCCGCGTAGTAGAACTTCTACCGTTCGGCAGTATGCAAAATATGCCACTGCTTATTTTTAGTGGTGCAGTTACGGGCATGGAACTTTTACGGGGTATTGGTTTACAAGTGTTTTGGATTGTCACGTTGGTGCTAATTGGGCGGGTGTGGATAGCACGGGCGTTAAAGCGCGTGCAAGTGCAAGGGGGTTAAGGCATGGGACTATATGCAAAATATTTTGTAATGCATCTTAAAAGCCAAATGCAGTATAAGACATCGTTCTTTTTTACTGCGCTGGGGCAGTTTTTGGTTTCATTTTCTGCATTTGCAGGGCTTGCATTTTTATTTAACCGTTTTGACTCTGTGGGTGGCTTCACATACGAAGAAGTGCTGATTTGCTTTGCAGTTATGCTCATGGGGTTTTCTACGTCCGAACTTATTGGGCGCGGTTTTGACCGCTTCCCGTTAATATTGGGCAACGGCGGTTTTGACCGCGCGCTGGTGCGCCCGCGCAATGTAGTGTTTCAAGTGCTGGCTTCGCAAATAGAATTCTCGCGATTGGGGCGGTTTGCGCAGGCGGTGATCGTATTTGCATATGCATTGCCCCGCAGCGGCATAAACTGGACGTGGGACAATATTTTTACGCTTTGCCTTATGGTGGTTTGCGGCGCGTTTTTATTTTTTGGGCTTTTTGTGGTGTATGCGGCGTTTTCGTTTTTTACCACGCAGGGCTTGGAATTTATGAATGTGTTCACCGACGGCGGTCGCGAACATGGGCGGTTGCCGTTCAGCGTGTATGGCGACGGTGTGTTAAAGTTTTTGACATATGTAGTGCCGCTGGCGTTGGTGCAGTATTATCCGCTATTGTATTTAACTGGGCGGAAGGAAAGCCTTTGGTACGCGCTTACACCAGTGCTGGCGTTGTTGTTTCTTCTGCCGTGTTATGCGTTTTTTAGGTTTGGCATGAGTAAGTATAAGTCTACAGGGTCGTGAGGTTGTAGAATAGCCGAATTTGTGTATAATATTGTTAATAACGACGAAGGAGGCTGATTTTAATGCCTCCTACCCCCGAAACCAACCAACTAACTTTTACAAAGCGCGCATGGTATGTCATTGCTGCGCTTTTTATTGTTTCGATAATTATCATTTTGTGGGCAACGCCAGTACCCGCGCCATTTTTCCCAGTTAACATCAATTTTGAAGAACAGGCTGTAGAAATTAGGCTAGATGACCCATATCACTTTGAAATGCGTACGGTAATAATAAATGGACAGTACCGTATCTATCCATTTAGGCACAACCAATTTGTTGGCACAATCGAAATATCCGGGCGGGCAGTTACAGCCGAAACTTTTACCCGCCCCGTTTATTTAGTGCCGTGGCTAGGTAGCGATGGCATTAACCGCGGTGGGCTGTTTTTCCCAGGAAGATTCCCTAGCGGTAATATTTTTGGGCATATTTTTGTAGAACGCAGGTTTAGCAACCCGGTCATTTCACTTTTTGACTGGCACGGTATGTACATTGTCCCCGGTGCTACCACCAGGGAGGAAGCATTGCAAAGGGTGAAGGAAATTTGGGAGGGTGCTATTGTCTATCAAGATATTCCACCAACTTAAACCACTCTATTTTGCAATGTTTTTCCAGCGCTTTTTGGAATCCTTTATTAAAATACAGCCGTATAAATGGGTCTAACAACTTCCCAATGCCGCGGTAACCTATGCGCAACTCGTGCTTTAACTTAATTCCGCCCTCGCAATTTTGCAGGCTGATTGTCACAAAGGCGGGTAATCGCATACCCGCTTTTATCATTTGCCATTTTATTTTATTTGGCCGGTTTGCGGCAATCACCACCGCAAAAAATTTTATTTACCACAACCTCCAACGCCCGTTTACCCTCTACTTTACTCACTGTCACAGTTAAATTTTTATACTTAAACGCATCGCCTTTTTCCGGTATTTTGCTAAGCGTATCTATAACCCAGCGGTTAACCGTGGCAGGTAGCTTGTCCAAGTCGCTCTCGTCCAATCCAAAATAATCAAAAAATTCGTGAGTATCTACCACGCACATTACCCTGTGGGTATGCTCGCCAATGGCAACAAAGGCTTCCACAGCCTTGTCACTTTCGTCCCAAATTTCGCCCAGGAGTTCTTCCAAGATATCTTCCATTGTTACAATGCCGTCTGTGCCGCCGTATTCGTCCACAACAATGGCCATATGGCATTTTTCCTGTTGCAAGCGTTTAAACAAATCGCCAATGTCCATTTTGCCGGAAACAAAAACCGGCGGAGAAATAATGCTTTCTACAGATGCGTCCTGGCGCATGACATGGCCTAAAAAATGCCGCACATGTAATGTACCAACAATATTGTCGATGGACGTGTCATAAACCGGTACCCGCGAGAAGCCTGTTTCCAAGAACCGTGCCGCTATTTCATTTGTAGCAGCATTTTTTGAGACTGACACCATGTCCATGCGTGGGGTAAAAATATCTTCTGCCTTTTGGTCGTAAAACTCAATGATGTTATGGATTAGCTGCGTATCATCTTCGTCTATAACACCTGTGTGTTTTGCTTCATCAACGATGGAAAGCAATTCGTCTTCCGTCATCGCTTGGTCGCCTATGTTCGGTTTAGCTAAGCGCACCAAGACCCTTTTCCACCAAGCAAAAAAAGCATTGACAGGTGTTAGTGCAGACATAAAAAACTGCATTGGCAGCGCACAAAACATTGCGATTTTTTCCGGCGATTCCTTCGCTAAGGTTTTTGGCGTAATTTCTGCAAATATAACCACCACAATGGTAAGCACAACGGTAGACAATGTTGCCCCAATGTCACCAAAACGGTACACAAACAATACCGCACAAATGGCGGCAGAAGCTAAGTTTGCTACCGTTGTCCCAACCAAAAGTGTGGATAGCATTCTGTCAAAGTTATTGTGGATTTCCAGCACCAGGCGCGCTTTTTTGTTGCCTTTGCCTGCCATATTTTTTATCCTGACTTTGTTTAAGGCGGTAAATGCCGTTTCTGTTAACGAAAAATACGCCGACAAACATATCAAAACAAACAGTACCAGGTACATCATTGCGCGGTGCCCCCTGCAGGGTTTACATGCACGGCGCAATGTTTCACTTGCCCAAACTCCGCTTCTATCGCGTCGTGCACATGATGAGCCACATCATGCGCCTGGTACAATGTAAACGAACCATCCACACTGATTTCTACATCTACATAAACCCTGTCGCCAAACAAGCGCGTTTTTAACTCATCAATGCCCAGCACAGACTCCTGCACTAAAATAATGCGGCATATTTCTGCTTCCATCGCTTCGTCGCACGACTTATCGGTCATTTTGCCAACGGCATCTTTAAATACAACAAACGCCACTTTGAAAATAAACAGGCAAATGACGATTGCTGCAATGGGGTCTAGTATCGGGAAGCCCATGCGCGCGCCCAAAATCCCTAAGAACGACCCAATGGAAGACAGCGAGTCTGAAAGGTGGTGCCATGCGTCTGCCATAAGCGCGTTGGAGTTGATCCTTTTTGCGACGCCGCGTTTATAAATATATAGTGCGCCTGCCACCACAAGGGTGGTAACGGCAGCTACAAGCGCAATGATACCCGGCATTCCACCCTCACCATAATTACCGGAGATGATGCGCTGCAAGCCCGCCCAGCCTATGCCGCCGCCCGTAAATACAAGCACCACAGACAAAATAATGGCCGCCACACATTCAAAGCGTTCATGGCCGTAGGGGTGTTCTTTGTCGGCTTTTTTGTTTGCCAGTTTTACGCCAATCATTACAATAATTGTGGTGTACATGTCTGAAAATGAATGTAACGCATCGGCGATCATAGCGGTAGAATTGCCGACTATTCCCGCAAATAGCTTAAATGCAGTTAAAAGAATGTTAAAAAAGATTGTGATAACACTTGCCTGCATGGCTTGTTGTTCGTTGGTTTTGGTTTTCATAAAATGACCTCCAAGAATATAGTATGCTCCGGCGGGTACGCTTACTCATACAAAAAACGCACCTACGGAACTTGTTTTAGTCCCGCAGGTGCGTTTGCACTTGCTGCCATGTGGCCCGGCTACATAAACCCATAGGTTTACTGCCTGTTCAGTATCAATTTGATAATAGTATGGGGCTTTGCTATTTATTTGTCAAGATGATGCTGTATATAAACACGTGGCATTTTTTTGTTGGTAAAATTGCACGAACAAATGTGTGGATTTAGTGTGTAAAGTGTACAGAATAAGACTGATATCAGGTGTTTTTGATGGGGTAAGATTCGTGATTATGCACAATCACTTCTCCAACACACAGCTTACTTCCACCTTGCCCGTATGCGGGAACATATCCACGGGCTGAGCAACAAGCAGCTTATATCCGCCCTCCACAAGCACCTTCACATCCCGTGCAAGCGTTGCCGGGTCGCACGAAATATAAACAATTCTCTTAATCCCGGCGGCTATAATCGCGTCAAGCAGTGCAACCTCACATCCCTTGCGCGGTGGGTCTAAAAATATAATATCTGGCACAGCCACATTTTCGTCCGCAAGCATCGGCGGGATAATATCTTCCGCTGCGCCGCAAATAAATTTTAAATTGGTAATGCCGTTTAGTTCGGCATTTTTTTGCCCATCCAAAACGGCGGCCTGCACAATGTCTACACCCAATATTTCCTTTGCGTGCCTTGCCGCAAATAGCGAAACCCCACCTGCGCCAACGTGTGCGTCCATAACGGTTTTGCCTTTAAGCTGGGCTTGCGCCACCGCAATTTCGTACAAGGTTTTTGTTTGCACAGGGTTTACCTGGAAGAACGACGGCGCAGAAACGCGGTACGTCACATGCCCAATGCGCTCGCTAATAAAGCCGCTGCCTGTGATGGTGCGGAAGCTATCGCCCAATACAACATTATTTTTAGACGTATGGCGGCTTATAACCACTGTTGTTACCCCGACCTCATGCAAGTCTTCCGCCAGTTTATTTTCCAGTGGGATACCATTGCCGTTTACGGTTAGCACCACCATTACTTCCTTTGTAGCAAGGCTTGTACGTATCATAACAAAGCGCATGAGTCCGCTGTGTGTGGCTTCGTTGTATGGGGTTATCTTATTGCGCCGCATAAATTTTTTAACCACTTTTAGCACTGCAACATGTGCCGAGTGCTGAATATTACAATTTTCCACTTCCACAATGCGATGGCTGCGTGCAGAAAACATACCAATTGCAAAACCATGTTGGTTGTCTGCTGGCACGATTGGGAATACCGCCTTGTTGCGGTAGTTTTGCGGGTTTTTCATATAAAGCACATCATTAACAGGCGGGCTTTTTATGCCACCAATGCGCTCCAATACATCTATCACAATTCGCTTTTTAAAGCCAAGCTGCGCCTGATAATCGCAATGTTGCCATTGGCAGCCGCCGCAACGGTCAAAAATAGGGCAGGGGCTTTCCTGTCTATAGGGCGATGGCTGTAAAATTTCTATAATTTTGCCGTAGCCATAGCGCGTTTTTGCCTTTAGAACATAGATGCGCACAACATCGCCCGGCAACCCACCGTCTACAAACATGGTAAAGCCGTCTATAAATCCTACGCCAAAACCCTTGGCGGTAACAGATTCTATCGTAACTACATGCTCGGTATTTTTTATCATTCGATATCAGAATTCCTTAGGTAACGCCCCAGCGGTTTTTGGAAGCCAGTCCAAGGGCCGGGTGCGGTATTTTTGTCTAAAACTTCTTCTATTGTTTTAAGTTTCGCGTCTATGTTGTCGGCATAATGCAGCAGCATTGCCTCGGCCGTGGATGGCAGCTTTGGCGAGCCAAACTCAAATTCCCCGTGGTGGGATATGATTAAGTGCTTGATAAGCGATGCAACCTGATGCGGGAAGCCTTCGATGTTAAGCACTTCCACGGCAACCATTTCTACGCCGATAATAATATGCCCAAGCATTTGCCCGTCGTCGGTATATTCGTTTTTTGGCATTGGCGAAAGTTCGTAAATTTTGCCAATGTCGTGTAAAAGCGCGCCGGCAATTAACAGGTCACGGTTTACATATTTGTAACGGCTGCTTAAAAAGTCGCATAATTGTGCAACAGAAAGGATATGCTCTAAAAGCCCACCCATATAGCTATGGTGCATCATCTTTGCCGCAGAATGTGTTTTGAGCAGGTTGGCGCGCTCTGGGTTTTTGACAAGGATATTTTCCAGCAATGTTTTAATGTGGACATTTTTAACCGATTCTACCAGTGACACAATCTGAGAATACATTTCGTCAATATTTTTTTCTGTGCAGGGTATGTAGTCCGACATAGCGTATTCGCCCTCTTGGCTGCGGCGTGTCTTGTGCACTTTTAGTTGAATATCATTGTTGTAAAGCAGGGCAGTTGCATCGATTTTAATCATGTCGCCTTCTTCAAAGTCTTGGATATCGCGGTTTAAATCCCACACTTTCCCCTCTGCTGTGCCGGTTTTGTCCTGCAATGTAATAGAGTAATATGTTTTGCCCGTTTTTGTTTTTAGGCTTTGCTTCGCCTTGCAAAAATAATGCCCAATAATGTTGTCGCTTTCACGCATGTCTGCTATAAATTTCATAAAATACCACCTCTTGTGTCAGTATACCACAGCAATAAATTTTACGCCAAGGTTGTTTGCACAAATTTCTGAAATGTCAATATAAAAATGTCACAAAACAGTGTAAACAATTTAAATTTGTGTTACAATGTTTGAAAAGAAACTACCTCTGGAGGGCTAATTATGATATCTAACCAAATTTTGCAAACGACAGTAGATGGTTTGAAAAATATTGTCCGAAAAGACATGACCGTAACAGATAGGGAAGGCAAACTGGTTGCAAGTACGGATACGGAAAATAACCAGCCTGCGCTTGAATACATCGACAGTGTATTGCAGTCCCCTGCAGAAAACCAATTAATCCAAGGGTGCCAATATTTTAAGGTGCTAGATAACGGTATCGCCGAATATGTGCTTATGGTGCAAGGGGACGACGAGGACGCATTTCGTATGGGTAAACTTGCAGCGTTCCATATCCAGGCATTAATGATTGCCTATAAGGAGCGTTACGACCGCGACAATTTTATTAAAAATCTTTTGTTGGACAATCTTCTACTGGTGGATATCCATAGCCGCGCAAAAAAATTGCGTATCGAAAATGGTATTAGGCGCGTCGTTTTCCTTGTGGAAACGGTTGTAGATACCGATATGAGCGCATTAGAAATTTTGCGCAGTTTATTCCCAGACAGACAAAAGGATTTTGTTACCGCTGTAGATGAAAACAGTGTAATTTTGGTTAAAGAACTTAGCGACCGCGATACTTCTACAGAAATTGACCAGATTGCGCATATGATTGTTGACACACTTTCTACAGAGGCTATGAGCCATGTAAATGTGGCGGTGGGTGCCGTTGTAAACGACCTAAAGAGTGTGTCTTCTTCGTTTAAAGAGGCACGTCTGGCTCAAGAAGTGGGCAAAATTTTTGAATCCGAAAAGCAAATTGTAAGTTACGAGCGCCTGGGAATAGGGCGGCTTATTTACCAATTGCCAATGCCGCTGTGCCGTATTTTTGTTAACGAAATGTTGCAGGGTTTTAGTATTTCCGACATTGACGAAGAAATGTTTACAACCGTTACCAAGTTTTTCGAGAATGACCTTAACGTTTCTGAAACATCTCGCGAGTTGTTTATCCACCGCAACACACTAGTGTATAGGCTAGATAAATTGCAAAAAATGACAAAGCTTGACCTGCGTAAGTTTACAGACGCTATTACATTCAAAATAACACTCATGGTAAACCGCTATATGCAATATTTAGAAAAGCAGCAATTTTAGGAGTTATGGATGATTGAATTAATAGATGCAGTAAAAACTTACGAAAATGGCGACATAGGTCTTGGTGGTGTCAATCTTACAATAAACCAGGGCGAATTCGCTTTTGTTGTTGGTTTTAGTGGCTCCGGTAAGACCAGTTTGATTAGGCTTTTGTTAAAAGAAAGAGAGCTAACCAGCGGGCAAATATTTGTGGACGGGCAAGATATTTCTACAATCCCACGTAAGGAATTGCCATATTATCGCCGCAAAATGGGCGTAGTATTTCAAGACTTTCGATTGCTTAAAAATAAAACAGTGTATGATAACGTAGCCTTTGCAATGCAAATTGTAGGGGCTACATCTCGTGAAATAAGGCGTACTGTTCCGCAAGTGCTTTCCCTTGTTGGGCTGGCAGACAAGGCACGGTCGTACCCCAATCAACTTTCTGGCGGTGAGCAACAGCGCACCGCGCTGGCGCGCGCAATTGTTAACAAACCGCCGCTACTGATAGCGGACGAGCCTACCGGCAACTTAGACCCGGACACCGCGTGGGAAATTATGACGTTACTTGAAGCCATTAATGACCGTGGTACTACTGTAGTTGTCGCAACCCATGCTCAAGACATTGTAGACGACATGCAAAAGCGTGTGATATCTCTTAAAAATGGGTTAATTGTCAGCGATATGGAGCAGGCAGGGTATTCGCTGGCAACAGATGATGTGGAAGACGAGGTTCCAGCCAATGAATATTAGAACAATCAGGCACTATTTCCGCGAGGCGTTTAGCAGCGTTATTAAAAACCGCCTTATGTCTGTAGCATCAATTTTTACCGTGGCATCATGTATATTTATTGTTTCGGTGTTTTTTATTGTGGGTTCGCATGTATCATTTTTTGTGCAGCAGCTTGGCGATACGCTGGGGCTTGTAGTTTTTATAGAGGACGGGCTTTCCCCACTGGAAGTGCACCGCCTGGAAGGACGCATACGTGACATACCGCACGTAACAAGCGTTAGATATGTTTCCCAATACGAGGCACTTGAAGATTTTATGGAGACACTTGGCGAAGAAAACGCAGGTTTTATAGCCGGTATAGAATTAAGCAACCCAATGCCTTGTTCGTTCGTGATAGAGATCGCAGATATCACGTATCAAGAAGGCGTTGTGCGTGCAATTGATGCCCTCACAGAGTATGGGGTTTATAGTGTGCGGCGCGATGCAGACCTTGCAAATATACTCACAACACTTTCCGATGTGGTAAGCATAATTTCGATTGCATTAATCTTGATGCTGGGTATTGTTGCGATTGTGATTATAACTAATACAATCCACATTACGGTAAACGCACGCCGCACAGATATTAATATTATGAAATATGTAGGTGCGACAGACTGGTTTATACGCTGGCCGTTTATTATCGAGGGTGTAATTATCGGGTTTGTGGGGGCGCTGTTCCCCGCCATAATTACCTGGGTAGCGCACGACTTCATTATTGGCGCAATTACAGAAGTGCCAGAACTTAGATTTATTCAATTTTTGTCGCGGCAGGTTATTTTTATACAACTGTTCCCATTCGCACTTGCGCTGGGTACATTAATTGGGCTTGTGGGTTCCGGTGTGTCGGTAAGACGGCACTTAAAAGTGTAGGGGGATTAAAATGAAAAGACGGTTAATGGTGGCTGTTGCTCTTATGCTTGCGTTGGCGATAGTATTGCCAACCATGCAAATAGAGGCCAATAGTGCCGCATTGCGCCAGCAACTTGCCGAGGTAGAGCAGCAGCGCAACGAAGCGCGTGCGCAATTGCGTGCTGCACAAGGGGAATTGGCGGGCGTTAGAAGCGAGATTGATGAGCTGCTAGATATTATGTACGACTATTCATTGCGTATGTTAGCCGCTATCGACGAACTTGACGCGATAGAGGTTGTTTTGCTTGAAACGGAAGAACGCATGGCCGAGGCAGAGGAACGGCATGCCGAGGCTGTGGCCATACGCGAGATACAATACGAAATTTTGCGATCCCGGTTGCGTGCCATGTACATGCAAGGGTCTGTTGGGTACTTAGAAGTGTTGTTCCAGTCTACAAGTTTTGCAGACTTTTTTGTGCGGTTAGAACGTGTGCGCGCCATTGCGCGGTTTGATCAAGAAGTTTTTGCGGCAATGCAAGAAGCAGAAGACCGCGTGGCAGAAATAGTTGACGAACTTGCACTACTTACCAACTCGCTGAATAACCTGTTTATGCAGCAACAAGATGTTGTTTACCAATTGGAAGAAATTGAAGCGTCGCACACCGCGTGGTTGTTGTCGCTGCAAGAGAACGAAGCACTACTTGGTTTGCTTGCAGAAATGGACGCCCAATATTTGTTGGGGATAGAAGAAGAATTTACACGCGTGCAACGCGATTTGCGCGCTGCAGAGGCTGCGGAAGAAGCCGAGCGTCAGCGTCAGGCACGGTTACGTGCCGAGGCCGAACGTGTTGAACGTCTTGCCCGTTTAAATGACCCCCGCCATACATTTTACTGGCCTGTACCTGGATATACACGCTTGTCCAGCCCATTTGGCACGCGTACTCACCCAATCACCAGGCGACAGGAAACCCATTGGGGTATAGACCTTGCTGCACCACAAGGTACGCCTATTTTTGCTGCGGCAGACGGTTATGTTAGCCTTTCCGGTTGGAATGGCGGCTTTGGGATTACTGTAATTATCGACCATGGCGGCGGATACCGTACACTTTATGCCCACAATGTGCGTAACCATGTACGCGTTGGCGACCGTGTTACACGCGGACAGCACATTGCGGACGTGGGTACAACAGGCCTTTCCACAGGGCCTCACTTGCATTTTGAAATCCACAGAAATGGGCAGCGGGTAGACCCGCTACTATATTTTCCGCATCGTTAAAATAAGTAATACTTGGGAGGTTTTCCGGTGGCGAAGTTACAAACCCTTACAAAAGCACAAATTAAAGATGGCGTAGTTGGCAATTTAAAAACGCTGTATCGTAAAACAATTGCGACTGCCAGCAATGCGCAAATATATAATGCGGTGGCAATGACAATTAAGGAATTAGCTTCCGCCAATTGGATTGCAACCCACGACCATTTTGAAAAAACAGACGCAAAAACGGTTTACTACCTGTCCATGGAGTTTTTGATGGGACGGTTTATGGGCAACGCAATGTTAAACCTTGGGCTTACAAGCACGGTTAAAGAAGCCCTGGACGAACTGGGTGTTGACATAAACCTTGCAGAAGAAACAGAACCCGACCCAGGGCTTGGCAATGGCGGGCTTGGCCGGCTTGCTGCCTGTTTTTTAGATTCGCTTTCTACCCTTGGGTACCCCGCATATGGCTGCGGTATACGTTACCACTACGGTATTTTTGAGCAGCATATCGAAAATGGCTATCAAGTAGAAAAACCGGACAATTGGCTTAAAGATGGCGACCCATGGAGCGTGCGGCGTGACGATTACGCACTGGAAATTAAATTTGGTGGACGGGTTGTTTCATATAAAGTGGAAACCGGCGAGTACCGCTTTACATTGGAAGATTGCCAAAGTGTAATGGCGGTGCCATATGACTACCCGGTGATTGGCTATAACACAAAAATGGTAAACACCCTGCGCCTATGGGACGCAGAACCTGTAAACCGTTTTGACCTGCAATCGTTTAACGAGGGGCAATATGAGCGTGCGGTGGCAGAGCAGAATCTTGCACGCCAGCTTTCGTCTGTGCTTTATCCGACAGACGAACATGTGTCTGGCAAGGAGTTGCGCCTACGGCAGCAGTATTTTTTCATTTCTGCAACTGTGCAAAGCGTGCTTGCAAAATTTGCTCCACGTCATAATAACGATTTTTCCAAGCTTGCGGATTATGTACAGTTCCAACTTAACGATACGCACCCAAGCCTTGCCGTGGCAGAGCTTATGCGCGTACTTTTGGACGACTATTACCTGCCTTGGGCAGATGCATGGGAAATTACCCGTGCCACCTGCGCATATACAAACCATACGATTATGAGCGAAGCGTTGGAAAAATGGCCGATAGAACTGTTTAGCCGTCTTTTACCACGCATTTATATGATAACAGAAGAAATTAATCGCCGCTTTTGCGCCAATCTGGTTGAGTGGTACGGTAACGACCCGGAGCGTATCCGCAAAATGGCAATTTGTGCAGACGGCCAAATTCGCATGGCGCATTTGGCAATTGTGGGTAGCCATTCTGTGAATGGTGTTGCGGCAATACACACAGAAATCCTTAAAAAGCACGAACTCAAAGATTTTTACGAAATTTACCCAGAGAAATTTAATAATAAAACCAATGGCATAACCCCGCGCCGCTGGCTGGCATACTGCAACCCGGGGCTTTCTCAGCTTATAACCGATAATATTGGTAGCAAGTGGGTTGCCAACCTTACGGAGCTTAAAACGCTAGAAAAATTTGCGGCAGACGCCGCATTTCAAGAAAAGTTTATGGATATCAAACACCAGAACAAAGTCAGCCTGTCTAACTATTTCCGCAAGGAGTACGGCATTGGTGTAGACCCAAGTTCTATTTTTGACATTCAAGTAAAACGCTTGCACGAATACAAGCGCCAGCTTTTGAATATCTTCCACGTTATTGACCTATACAACGCTATAAAACTTAACCCCAATTTGGATATCGCGCCGCGTACGTTTATTTTCTCGGCAAAGGCGGCGGCAAGTTATCACCGGGCAAAGCTTATAATTAAGCTAATAAACTCGGTGGCAGATGTTGTAAACAATGACCCTGTTGTGGGTGAACGCATTAAGGTGCTGTTCCTTCCTAATTATAGGGTGAGCTTGGCAGAAAAATTGATACCTGCGTGTGATGTTAGCGAGCAAATTTCTACCGCGGGGAAAGAAGCGTCGGGTACGGGTAATATGAAATTTATGCTGAACGGTACGCTTACTATTGGTACGTTGGACGGCGCAAATGTGGAAATGCTGGAAGAAGTTGGCGCGGACAACATGTTTATTTTTGGCATGACAGCCGAGCAGGTTCACGCCCTTACTGTAAGCGGAAATTACGCGCCATGGGATATTTACAACATGGATTTTGACGTGCGCAACGTGCTTACCACGCTTATTAACGGCACGCTTGACCCTAATCACGAACTTTTCCGTGAATTGTATGAGGCGATGCTAAACGGCTATAATGGCGCACGCCCGGACGAATATTATGTGCTAAAAGATTTTGCTGCATACAAAGCAGCCCATGCAAGCATTGATGCAGCCTATAAGGACAAGGCGCGTTGGGCAAAAATGGCCATTATGAATGTTGCGTGTGCGGGCAAATTCTCTAGCGACCGCACAATTGCCCAATACGCAAAAGAAATTTGGGCTATACAACCCGTGAACATTAAGTAATGGAGCAAAAGCCATTAAACTCATTTTTGATATCGCTTATCACCACTGTCATTATTGTTGGTGCGCTTGCGTTGCTTGTGTGGTTTGTAATTATCCCGCCAATACGCAATTTTTCGTTTGGCGGGGCAGGGAATAGAGAAATAATTCGTATCCATGAATATTTTGATTTAGACCCGGAAATAACAGGGCTTGTTTTTGACGGCGTGTTTCAACAAGGCGGAGTTGCGCCTTTTGTGGAATATAGCCGCACGGCAGACCCTGTTATTTATTTGCCTGCGTCGTTTTTACAGGCTTACATCGACCCGTTTTTGTTTTGGGACAACAGCGCGGGCGTATTTTTTGCGTCTACAAGGTACGAAATGCTGGAATTTGTGCCGGACAGTTTAACATTTGCCGTCAACGGCGCATTACGTAATTTGGACGCGCCACTTCGCCGCATTAATAATGAAATCTTCCTGCCTGCAAGTGTGGTAGAGGGTTTGTATGCGCTGGTTGTAGAATACAGGCCGGAATACAATATGATTATTGTGTCGCAAGCACTTGTACCATATGCAGTTGGTATAGTATCTGTAAATACCGCTAATGTGCGCTTTAGCCCGGAAAGTAGGGCACCGATTATGACCCAGCTTTCCCAGGGGGACGAAGTTGTGGTGCGTCCGGCAGTGCCGCAGGCGGTTTCCATGTGTTCTATTGCTGTCGGCACAGCGGAGCATATTCCGCTTAGCCCTACAAGTGCGTTTGTGCGTGTGCGTACGCCGCAGGGGCTTTTGGGTTATATGTTACAAGAAGATTTGAATCAAACATACCTGGCACACATGCATGATATTTCTGCCAGGCAAACAATCTTGCCCCATTTTATAGACAACATGGCGCACCAGCCGCCCAACTGGGACGGCACGCCGATAAACTTAGTTTGGGAAGTGATTTACCACCGCGACGCAAATGCGCTACGTATGCAAGACCCATTGCACCGCAGTGTAAATGTTGTTTCGCCCACTTGGTTTAGGTTTGATGGTGAAAATTTGCGAATAAATTCTGTTGCAAGCCGCGCGTATGTAGACTGGGCGCATAGCCAGGGCGTTGATGTGTGGCCGCTTGTGTTTGACATTAGCCAGCCGATTGCGCGCGCCATTCTTATGAACCGCGATGCACGCCGCACGGTTATTAGCCAGCTTGTGGAATATGTACAATTTTATAACCTAGATGGCATTAATATAGATATCGAGCATCTTTTTGCGGCAGAAGAGGGCGCGTACAAAATCCAATTTTTGCGCGAGATTGCGATACCCATGCGAGAAATGGGTGTTGTACTTTCTGCCGACGTGAAGGTGCCGATGGACTGGTCGCGTTTTTACAGGCGGTATTTAATTGGCCTTACGGTGGACTTTGTTGTAGTAATGACGTATGACGAACATTGGGCAACGTCACCTACAAGCGGGCCTGTGGCATCGCTGGGGTGGGTAAACCGTGGGATAATAAACATGCTGCAAGAGGTGCCACGCGAACAGCTTATCATGGGCTTGCCGTTTTATAACCGTATATGGCGCGAAGAACCGCTGGGCGGTGGCGGCGTGACATCGCGGGCGTGGGGCATGAACGCGACACGCGACTGGTTTGACGAACGCGGCGTGGAGTGGGAATGGGACGCCACAGTAGGCTCGTATTATGGCAGGGTGACTGTAATGGAAGATGGACGAGCCATTGTACACCGTGTATGGTTGGAGTGTGAGCGGTCAATAACCGCGAAGATGCAAATTTACACGACGCACAACTTAGCCGGGGTTGCTGGGTGGCGGCGCGGCCTTGAAAGCGAAGCAACTTGGACTGTGTTGGAGCATTTTTTTAGATGATTAGAGAGATTGATTATACAGCGGTGCAGCAGCGCGGTGCCGATACGGTGGTAGAGGGTGTACGGCATTTTGACCTGGCGCAAACGCTGGATTGTGGGCAGGCATTCCGCTGGGCTGCCATGGGGCAGGGCGTTTTTTGCGGTTTTGCCCATGGGCGGCGGCTTGAGTTAGAACTTACAGACCACACGCTAACGCTCAAAAATGTTACCCTTGCGGAGTTTGAAATGGTTTGGGAAAATTACTTCGACCTTAACCGTGACTATGGCAAGTTGCGTGATATGTTTAACCAGCACGAAACCATGAAAAAAGCCCTCGCGTTTTCGCCGGGGCTTAGGTTGCTTGCGCAAGATAAATGGGAAATGCTTGTTTCGTTTATCCTTAGCCAAAACAGCAATATCCCGCGTATCAAAAAAATGATAGAAACATTGTGCCAAAACTTTGGGCAAGTGCTACCATGCGGTGGTTATGCTTTTCCCACGGCAGAAAAACTTGCGGTGCTTAACGAGAGCGACCTTGCGGTGGTGCGTAGCGGGTACCGTGCAGCATACATAATTGACGCGGCGCAGCAAGTCGCTAGCGGTAAATTAAATTTGCATGATGTGGATAGCCTGCCAACAGAGCAATTACGGGAGGCTTTGCTTGCAGTGCATGGCGTTGGCCCAAAGGTCGCCGATTGCGTGCTGCTGTTTGGCTTTGGGCGGTTAGAATGCTTCCCACTGGATGTGTGGATGAAACGTGTAATGCAAACGCTTTACCCAAGCGGCTTCCCGCAAGCGTTGCAGCAGTTTGCGGGTATTGCCCAGCAGTTTTTGTTTCATTATGCACGGAGTACGCCCGGGTTTGGGGAATGACATTTTCCTAGGAAAATGTCTTAGACAATGTCCTAGTTACTTGTCCAGCAACCTAATGTAAACTAAGTGCAAGTCAAGGGGCATCACCCATACAACCCTATCTACCACCGGCACTAACGACAAACGGTAGCCCCGTCCCTGCGTATAGCCCCCGGTTTTATGACTGCCGTTGTATGTGCGTTTTTACCTTGTGGCTTGTAGGAAAGGTATGTCCGATTATTACTAAGATTTGACCTGCACCGCAAGATTTATCGCGCGCGGCGGTACTTGTCCAATTTGCAGCTTTTAATTATTTGACCGCTATCTTTCCAAACGTGTTGGTTGTTTTACCAAAGTTTATGTATATGAGGATTCCTGTTAGCAATTTAATTTTTGCTAGTCCGAAAGCGAGACCGAAACGCACGGCTTTAGGTGCGTTTTCGGGCGAAGTTTGAGGCAGCAAAAAGTTAATTGTCTATGCGGCAGTAATGCCGGCCTGTACAGCATATATGTAAATTGTGAAAATGGTAAAGTGGCTAACATGTGCAGTATAGTTCAAAAGCATGTATTTAATATATATCTTATTATTTTATTGGCAAAAGAGCAGATAGCCCAAGTTTTTTGTGGCTAACTGCTCTTTTTGTTTTTCGTACATTTGTTTGACTTGCAGGGAAAATACCATTATAATTGAAACAAGCACTTGCGTAAGGGCGGCTTTTTTGTAGGCTTGCCAACCGGAAGGGAGGGTTGAAAAACTTTACCGGAAGGGAGGTGATGCTATGACGGTATACGAAACGCTTACACTATTAATTCATGCGGGTTTGTTTTTATTGGCTCTGCTTGTATATATCGAAACGAAAAATACAAAAAAGTAACCAGCCCTTCAGTCAAAAGGATAGCTGATTACTTCTAGAACTTAGAAAGTATTTTGGCAAGCCTACCGCCTTTACAGCGGTTAAGTGCCCAGGGGAACGTGTCCAGCGTTCTCCTTTTTTTATTATATCTGCATTATACGCTTTATATACCCGGTTGTAAAGTAGCTTGTCCGTTTTGTGGCTAGCTGCTTTTTTGTATAAAAAATGATATAATCAAATGTTGCTCTTTTTACCCCTAAAAAAATTTTTTAAAAATAGGTTCCGCTTTCTCAAACTTTTATCCTATATACAAGTGTAAGGAATTTTAACAATAAAAACTTACACAAGAAAGGAGGAAGTTTATGAGTGGGGTGATACCCCAAGTGCAAGAGTGGCAACCGTCTTTGTTACCAACGCAACTTAAAAAAATTAACATACCAAAAGCCTTTATCAAAAATGCCGACAGCCGGTGCGTGCTATGCGATATAATAAGCGACTTTGGGTATGAAGAAAAGCAAGCGATTTATTACTGCTCTGTTTTGGATACAACAATAGAGGACGTGGCTGCAAAAATCGAGTTATCCCCATTTCATGTCGCAAGCGTATTGGGGTTATATTCAGAACGGCTTGCAACCAAGTTGCGTTTTTTCAAAAAGATTATGGTTTACGACGAGAGCGACTTGTTGCCGGTTAGCGAATTACTTTTCTTTGAACCTCCCGACTAAAACAGCGCATGTGTCACATAGTTTAAGTTTTGGCGGGTATCATAGGAATGAGAGGTGTATTAAAATTTCTGCTGATAGTAACACGAAAGCACTGCACAACCTTATACAGCAATTAAACAATAACGACCCTTTGGCCTTTGAAGAAATATATAAAAGGTGCAGCGGACACGTTGCCTTTGTATGCCAAAAATTTTGTGGCAGTAAAGAGGACGCAGAAGAAGTTGTGCAAGACACTTTCTTAATTGCTTTCAAAAAAACAGGTATGTTAAAAAGTGACACCTTTATGGGATACTTGCGGAAAATTGCGATACACGAGAGCCTACGCAAACGAAAAGGAAACCTGCGTTTGCAAAAATATGTTGTGTCTATGGATGATGAACAAACCGAAAACATGCCGGAACTTGACACCGACTTTTTGCCAGAGCAACATCTGCAAGACAAAGAAAACCGTGCCGAACTTTTGCAGATAATAAAATCGTTACCCCAGATGCAATGGGAAATGATTTACATGTATTACTATGCAGACTTTAGAACAGAAGAAATTGCGAGTTTGTACAATTGCTCGACAAGTAATGTACGCAAAACATTACGCAATGCACGCAGCACAATTAAGTCTAAACTGGAAGGCACGGGCAAGAAAACCGCCGTCAAGGGCATGGCACTTTTGCCACTTGCCGCATTGTTCTTTATGGAAGAAGAGGTATTTGCCGCAAGCTATGTACCTACCGCAGCCCCAAGCATTGCAGTGGGGGTAGCCGGCAGCTCCATTAAAGGTTATATCATTGCCGCAAGTATTGTTGCAGTTTGTGCAGTTTCGACAGTCGCATACTTTGCCCTTCAGCCGGGCTTAGACGATGGTGTCTATCAGCCGTACGAACCGGCGTACCAAGCCTACACCCCCGCTTTAAATGTGGCAGATGTGGAAGACGCGCCGGAAGAACTACAGCCACCAGAAGCCGCTGAAGAAGCGCCGGAACAAGCCGAAATGCCGGAAGAAATACCGGAAGCTGAACCCATACAAGAGCCTGCACCATATGTGGTAACAGAGCCGCAGCAAGTTGAGCCTCCCGAACCTGAGCCAACACCGGAAATGGTGGAAGCACCGGAAGAAATGGAACAACAAGAGGAAGTTGAAACAGAAATACCAGAAACCGAACCAGAGGAAGAACCACCGCCCCCAATTGACAGAACGCCGGAAATATTAATAGCACTTGCGGCGGCCAATGCGGCCGCAGAAGTTAATCGCATTATCGGCTATTACGGCTTTATGTTTGACCGCCAAATGCGAACCTCTACAGACGAGCTGCTTAGGTTTTATGTAACCAACGAAGGCAGCGGCGACATTTTAATTGGTACAGCCGCCTATGAAGATAACAGCCAGTGGCGCATGAGTTTTGAGTATTTTGATAACGGCACAATGCCTTCAGATATATTGCAACTGTTCCGCTTTATGGCGCAGTAGACTTGTAACGAAGTCCGTCATTGCGAGGAATGCAGTGACGAAGCAATCCAGCAAAAAAATAAAAATGACTTGATAAAGGAGATTTACATGTTTAAAGAAATTTCGCGTTTCATAAAAAACCGCACCAAGAATGCCGTAGCGGTGCTGTTGATAGTAGTGCTGATACTTGGCTCTATGCCTGTTGGCGCAGTGGCAGATAATGGTTTACTTAATGATACGGATTACGAAACCGCCAATGAAAACAGTGATGGAGAATACTATGCCGGAGATGATAGCGCATATGGTGATGATAGTGCTGGTGTAGATTACGGTTATAACGACGGCGATTACGACTACAACGACAATGGTTATGGCGATGACTACGGCTATAACGACAATGACGAATACGACTACAACTATGAAAATGAGTATGAATACGAAGACGAAGAGTACGAAGAATATGAATTACCCGTACTGCCGATAGAAGGGCTTGTACCTTTTAATGGTGGTTTTTCTGCGACTATAATAAGCGGCGCACAAACTGTAAATTTTGGAGCAGGCAGCCGCATAGAATTGCCAAGCGCAGGTGCAACAACAACACCTCAAACTGTGCGTATATATGAAGAATTTCCGACAGGACAAACTGCCTCTGCGGTGGTGATGCACCTAAACCGTGGTTTACAACTTGGTATAGAAGTACCCGGCTTTACTGGCACAGGTAATAACCGTACGTTTAATTTAGCGGCCTTGCCTAGCCATTTAGAGGGTATTGTTATTGGCGGGCGTTGGATTCCACCAGACCCGGTAGTACAAGACCGTACAGGTAATACATTGCAATCCCATAGCGGTACGCTTGTATACCTGCTTGCGGCTGGTACAACAGAGGTTGAGATTGCACCACAGGTATCAGCAGAGCGCATATTCTCACAAACAGGCTCACCGGGCAGGTTGCACTCAGACATTATACAAGTGAAAACTTTTGCAGACATTGGCTTGACAGTTGCAGACCTACAAAGCCAAACATTTGCAGGGTTTAATGCACACATTGCCGGACTAACTGCACAAAACGAAACTACTTTAGAAGAATATTTCTTGAACGGCGGCATGGCCATGCAAATACGCTCCACTGGTAATCCTCCTAGCCGTACTTATAGCAGAGGGGATACTTGGAGAACCGGTATGCAAATAACGGCAGCAGGTGGCTCGCTAGATACTCCGCCTTTTTTTGAGGAAGCTACTATTGTTCTGCACCTTAGTAAAAATATTGGTGTTTTAGGCGTACGCTCCCGAAGTGCAGATGAGCCGGGGGCAACATGGCGCACATCACAAATGACAGACGATAACATTGTACCGATAAACACAGGATTTGCCGAGCCTATGATAAGTTTTACTATAGACAGGGATTCTAGTACAACTCATGACATTGTTACTATAACAATGATACAACCTAGCAGTGCACCGCTTGGTGAAGACCGTGCTTTTATTGTTTATGGGCAAATTCCTACAACTGCTGTACCCGGGACATATAGTGCTGTTGGGCTACAAAGCAGCCAAAGCCCTGTAACCCATGTACAAGGCGGCGCAACTCATAATATGTACACACTTCCATTCGAAAATATTCGCGTTGCAGAAGATACAATAAACCGTTTAGCCATAATATCAATAAGCGCGAATCCCCATCATTCTCCTGTGCCAACGGATGCGGCTCTTGACCTGCTTGGTGGGTTTAGACTGTTTAACGAGTTTACAGATGAGCTGTACGATCAAGCTCTCCGCCTATTTTTTGACAACGCGGCGATTGGTGTGCAAGCATTTCGTCTCCCTGTAGGTCCGGATGGGTTTGATAACTTATATGTACGTACCACAAGCGGACGCACTATTTCTGCAACAGACCCGGGCGTAATGGTTAGCGCACCTTTTCATGCTGGCAGCACCAATGCGCAACAAAGTGTAAATATCAGCTTTCTGAATGTTTTAGCCTATGGCGAGTTTATTGTTGAACTCTATTATGAACTTGCGGGTATAATTCCGGTTGGGTTTACCTATAACTCGCAGGGATTTATGAATAGATTTCAGACAAACTTCTTTTATTTAGGGCAGACATTAGACCATAATGTAGCAAGTTTTTCTGCCAGAGCTATAGTTGGCGAAATATGCGACGACCCAGCCAACCCAGATGGAATAGTTCAAAACCCGTATGGTATGGCAGCAAGCGACCCTGCACGGATTCGCGATTCAGCTACAAATACAAGAGTAATATCGCCGGCTGCAGGGATTGAGCGTGCAAGGATAGTATATGGCACAAACGCAGGGAATTTAGGTACGCCATTAGTTGCAGGTGCGCCGTTTCAGCGCAGAAATGTTAATTTTAACATGTTCCATACAGGTAATGGTGACTTGGGCAACCATGCAATGCCATCAGCGGTTAAGGGGCATTATGTATATTTGCGCGCACCCTATGGTATACTCGACATTGCACGAGAAACACTTGAAGCAACTTGGATGGAACAGAGCTTTACCGAAGGTAACGGCATGACAGTTACAGAAATTATAGACAGTACAGGTTCTAGGGCTTTTCGTTTAGCATTGCCTGATGTTATTTTGGGTATATATAATGAAAACTTTGCAAGTTCAACAGCAAATACAGGACAAATTTACAGCAGCGTTTCAGTACACTTTGATATACGAGCTTTGCCGGCTGCGGATACGCAAAGCTTCCTAAAAAATCAAGTAGCGATGATTGTACCAATGAATCCTGAAATTACACCAGCACATGTTGGTACTAGCGGGGCAGCAACTACTACACGAAACTTTACTATTGATGATGGTGTAAACCCTGTTCGTGTTGCACCAGGAATGTGGGTAAGTGGACGGACGGCTAGTACAGTAACAATTCAAGAAAGTGCTGAACTTACAGTATGGACAGAGGCACGTTCGGTTGACGCTACAGGCACGGTACTTGCTAATTCCCCGGGCTACGAATGGGCAACCAATGCAGGTTGGTTAAACCTTGTACCAAACGGAGGTATCGAGCAAGAATTCCACTACTTCAATAGCACCGATGATCCTGTAGGGCAGTTCCAAGCACTCATTCCAATACCAAAGTACGACTATACTATGCCACTTAACGAAATACCTGAAGCTGGCCTGCGCTCGCTTGTTCAAAGAGAAGCATTTGAATTCAGCTTAGATTTGCTATACGAAATCCAAACTATACCGGGTTTCACCATAACTTATTCACCTGTATACACTTTTGATATGAACAGCCCCCACTTTGTAGCATGGGGCAGCCCAACCGTTGCGGACAGTTCAAACATCCGCATGGTGCGCATCACAAGCTACAGAAACATTGCGCCGGGCGAAAGCGGTTCTTTCCTAATGCAGCTTGGCATTGCAACAGATAAAAATACAGTTGAGTTTGCCGGATTAGAAAACCGCTACGCACCGCTTACATTTAGCAATGTGCGTGGTAGTGCGGCACAACGCCAAGCTTCACCAATAGCCATACGTATGTGGAACTATGTAATTTTCAACTACAACTATACAAACAGCGACGGCATCTTCCTTGAAACACCAGTAGCACATGGCGGCACGGTAACAGCACCAAACCCTGCGCCACAGCGCACAGGCTACACGTTCGACAGATGGACAACGGACGCGGCAGGTACTACTAATTATGTATTTACCACAGCCGTAACTGCTCCAAACTTGAACCTTTTCGCACAATGGACGCGCAACGCGTACAGCATAACGTATGCGTTTACAGGTACTGTGCCAACAGGCGTAACCGCGCCTGCGGCACGCAACAATATTACCGCAGGTACAACAGGCTTGGCGGCAAGTGCCGTAACATCGCCTGTGACTGGCACTCACAATGGCCTCCCGGGTACATTTACGTTCGGCGGTTGGTCTGCTGCAGGTATTGGTAACCCGGCGGCGTTCACCATGCCGGATGGCGGCGTGGCGTTTACAGGCAACTGGACGTTCGCCGCGGACGAGTTTGAAGTAAGCTACAATAAAACAGGATATGTGCCAGCAGGCGCACCGTCTACTCCGATATCACGTAACGTTGCCGCAGGTACGCCAGACGTATCCGGCACAAGCATCACCCCTACGTGGGTAGACGGCTACGAATACGGCATAGCAGGCATCTGGACATTCAGCGGTTGGGAAGCACCTGCACCGTTGGGTGCTACGTTCACCATGCCAGCGGCTAATGTTGTATTCTCCGGAACATGGGCGTTTTCGGCGGGTACACCAAATGTAATCTACACCGTAACAAGCGCAAGACCGCCAAGCTACAGCGGAATGCCGACATCGCCGCAAGTAGAAACATCAGGCACAACTGTAACGGTTGAAGCTATCCCAACTACAAGCGAAACTGTGAATTCGGCGGGTACGCCGGGCGCATGGACGTTCAACGGTTGGAATCACGCGACTATTACAGGCGCGACATTCACCATGCCGAATGATAACGTGGAATTTACAGGCTACTGGACATTTACACCTGATACGCATATCGTAACATTTACGGCGGCGGCTGGTGGTACAATAAGCCCCGGGCCAACGCATGAAGTTACAGTGGTAAGCGGGCAACACCTTACTACAGCGCAAGTGCCAACGCCAACGGCGAATGCAGGCTACCGTTTTATAGGCTGGTTCTTATCCAACGCAGCAGCAACCCCAACAGCTAACCCAATTACAGGCAATATCACTTTCCAGGCACGCTTCGAGTTAATCCCCGGCGGCGGTAACGGCACAGACCCAACGCCAAACCCGGCGGTGCAAATAACAAAATCTGCCCCTGCAACCGTGCAATCAAACACACCATTAACCTACACAATAACCGTACGCAATACTGGTAATGTTACGCTTACAGGTTTGGTAGTAGCAGACAGTTTGCCGGCGCAATTGCAATACCCGCGTAACCTGCACTACCCAACAAGTGTAACGGCAGCATTTACAGGGCAAACGTTGAATGCCACAATATCAAGCTTAAACCCAGGGCAGTCGGTTACAATCTCGTTTGTGGTAACGGTAAATGCCGCAGCAGGCACAGCGATAACGAACACCGCAACGGTAAATGTCCCCAATATGCCGGGCGTTAGCGGCGAAAGCACGGTTACAACAAATGTTGTAAATGAACAGCCGGAAATGATTAAAAACCCGGACAGAACCGTTGTAAGGGTTGGCGAAAGCATCAACTGGACGTTGCGGGGTTTCCACAACCGCTCTGGTGTTCAAGTTTCCGACTTTGCAATTGTGGATATCCCAAGCCAGGGGCTCAACTTCCAGTCCGGCAGCTTACCGGCGTTTAACAATGGCGAAGGTATCACCTTTGATATTAGATATATGGTTGCAGGCAGTGACGAATGGCGCACCCATGCAACAGGCATAGATGCAAGCAGCCCATTTGACTTTACCCTGCCACAGCCGGGCAACTTGCATTATACAAGTATCGGGTTTTTCTTTGGCAATGTTCCTGCCGATTTTGGGCTAAATAGTGAAATTGTACTCACCTTTGTAGTCGGAGAAGGTGCGCCAAACAATACGCTGGTGAACAGGTTCATTGTGCAATATAGTAATATCGAACGCGAAGGCGGTAGCCCAGAAACGCCTATTGTTGTGCCAGATGACACCACAAGCGGCGGTGAAGGCGGCGGCAACCGGGAATTCCCCGGTATAACACCGCAGCAGCCGTCAACACCTGGGCAGGCCGGTGAAACTACCCCGCAATATGAACACGCGCAACCACAGCCAACAACTGACACAGCTACAGATGCTGTAAGCACTGCAACAGGGCGTACCAACCCACAAACAGGCGATAATGTTAACCCAATGGCAATAGCCTTGCCGGTAGCTGGTTTAGTAATATCACTGGGCGCACTGCTGGTAGTACGCAAGTCAAGAAGGCAAAGCGCAGCGTAATCTCAGCTTTGTCATCCGGACTTGATCCAGGATTCAGCCATTTTTATTTATACGGCTAGATTCCGGGTCAAGCCCGGAATGACATGAGGGGTTAGTCGGCTTTTTTATAGGGTATTTCCCCAAAGGCTTTACAACCTTGCATACAAAGTCTATAATATAGATACAATAAAAAAGGAGAACGCTGGACACGTTCCCCTGGGCACTTAACCGCTGTAAAGGCGGCAGGCTTGCCAACTTAGTTGTTATACAAAGTAATCAGCATACCTTTTCGTAGAGGGCTGATTACTTTTTTGCATGTTTCGTTTCGATATATACAAGCAGAGCCAGTAAAAACAAGCCTGCATGAAAAAGTATGGATAGCGTTTCGTATACCGTCATATATGCCACCTCCCTTCAGTTGGAT